>Ga0209971_1000011_pt1 | contig 74088 bp, 74 predicted proteins | sample InoplaM3SAM_FD_187588 | JGI IMG/M metagenome (GOLD analysis project Ga0209971, IMG submission 187588) | Arabidopsis thaliana rhizosphere microbial communities from the Joint Genome Institute, USA, that affect carbon cycling - Inoculated... | ecosystem: Host-associated > Plants > Roots >... | reverse complement strand
GCGCCCGGCGCGGTGACCCGACTGCAAGATCTGGGCTGCGAGCCCTACCTGGTGTCCTCGGTGCTGAGCGGCGTGCTCGCCCAGCGGCTCGTGCGACGCGTCTGCCCGGCGTGTCGCGCGCCCGATCATCCGGACGGGGCCGAGCTGCTGGCCATCGGGATCGCCGACATCGCCGGCGTCGAGCTCTTCCGCGGCAAGGGCTGCGACGATTGCCGGGGCACCGGCTACCGCGGGCGCATCGGAATCTACGAGCTGTTCCGGATCAACGACGAGACCCGCAGTCTCATCGTGCGGCGGGCGCCCGCCGGCGAGATCCGCCGTCACGCGGTGGAGCACGGCATGCTCACGCTGCGCGAGGACGCGTGGGCCAAGGCGTGCGCGGGCCTCACCACGGTGGACGAGATCCTGCGCGTGACCCAGGAGGACACGTAGCGTGGCCGTCTTCGCCTACCGCGCGGCCGATCAGCGAGGCCAGACCGTGGACGGGGTGATGGAGGCGCCCGACGTGCGGGCGGTGGTCGAGCGCCTGCAGCGCGACGACTACTTCCCCATCAAGATCGCGGCGCAGCGCGAGCAGCGTCGCCTCTGGCCCGACATCGGCGGCCGCCGCGTGGCCGGGCGAGACCTGGTGTCGCTCACCCAGCAGCTCGCCACCCTGCTGGAGGCGGGCCTGCCCCTGGACCGCGCGCTGGCCATCCAGGCCGAGCTGGCCCCGACCGCGCGGCTGCGCTCGATCATGGCCGACGTGCTGCGCACGGTGCGGGGCGGTAGCTCGCTCGCGGACGCGCTCGGCAAGCACCACCCGCGCCCCTTCTCGCGCCTGTACATCAACATGGTGCGGGCCGGCGAGAAGGGCGGCGTGCTCGAGACGACGCTCCGCCGTCTCGCCGAGTTCCTCGCCGAGTCGCAGGAGTTCCGCGACGCGCTCGTGTCGGCCCTGATCTACCCCACGATGCTCGTCGGCGTGGGCTCGGCCGCGGTCGTGTTCCTGATGACCTTCGTGATCCCGCGCTTCGCCGCCATCTTCAACGACCTCGGCGCGAGCATTCCCTGGCCGACCCTCGTCCTGCTCGAGGTGAGCGCGGCGCTCCAGCACTACTGGTGGGCGTTCCTCGGCGGGGTGCTGGCCGTCCTCCTGGGGGCTCGCATGGTGCTGGCCACCCCCCGCGGGCGCCTCACCGCCGATCGCCTGCTCCTGCGGCTGCCGCTCGCGGGCGAGGTCATCGTGAAGACCGAGGTCGCCCGCTTCACCCGGATCCTCGGCACGCTGCTCCGGAGCGGGATCGGCATGATCCCGGCCCTCACCGTGGTGAAGGAGATGATGGCCAACCAGGTGCTCGTGGGGGCGGTCGACCGGCTCGCGGACGGCGTGCGGCGCGGGGCCGGCCTCGCCCAGCCGATGACCGACTCCGGCGCGTTCCCGGCGCTGGCCATCCACATGGTGCGCGTGGGCGAGGAGACGGGCCGCCTCGAGGAGATGCTCCTGCGCGTGGCCACCGAGCTCGAGGCGGACACCCGCAAGCTCGTCAAGCGGCTCATCGCGCTCGCCGAGCCGTGCATCATCCTGGTGATGGGCGTGGTGGTCGGCTTCATCGTCGTCGCCATGCTGATGGCCATCCTCTCCGTCACGGATGTGCCGCTGTGAGACGCGCGCCGACGAGCCGGTTCCTGCGGGATCAGCGCGGCTTCTCGCTCATCGAGCTCCTGGTCGTCATCATCATCCTGGGGCTCATCGCGGGACTGGTGGGCCCCCGCCTGTTCGGCCGCGTGGGCCAGAGCAAGCAGGCGGCGGCCCGGGCGCAGATCGAGCTGTTCGGCGCCGCGCTGGACCAGTACCGGCTGGACATCGGCAGCTATCCGCCCGCGACGGTCGGACTGCAGGCCCTTGTCCAAAATCCAAACGTGGCAAACTGGAGCGGGCCGTATCTCAAGAAGCCGGTGGTGCCGCTCGATCCGTGGGGACGCCCGTACCAATACAAGTGCTGTCCGGGGGATCACAGCGACTACGACATCTGGACTCTGGGCGCCGACGCCACTCCCGGCGGCGACGGCGAGAACCGCGACGTGACCTCGTGGGAGGCCCGATGACCGGGTCGCGCGCGGGCTACACGCTGATGGAGCTGGTCGTGGTCCTGGCCGTGCTCGCGATCGCCACCGCCCTGGTCGCGCCCGCGGTCGGGCGGACCGCCGAGGACGTGGCGGCGCGGGCCCAGGTCGCCTCCGTTGCCGCCTTCCTGCGCGGGGCGCGAGAGCAGGCGGTCACGAGCCGGCAGACCGTCGAGGTGCGCGTGGACCGGGACGCCCACGCGCTCCTGCTGCGACGCGCCGCGCGCGAGGGCGAGGACACGCCCCCGGCCCGTCGCGCGTTCGCGGCGGCGCTGCGCGTGGAGAGCGCGACGACCCCGTCGGCGATCGTGTTCCAGCCGCAGGGCATGTCGAGCGGCGCGCGGGTCCTGGTGGAGACGACGGGTCCACGGCTGTTCGTGGTCACGGTCGACCTCCTGACCGGCCGCGTGACCACCCAGCGAGTGGCCCGGTGAGCCGGGGCTTCACGCTCCTCGAGGTCCTGGTGGCCCTGACCATCCTGGCCATCGCCATCGTCACGCTCATGCAGCTGTCGTCGCAGGGCCTGCGCCTGCTTCGGCTCTCCGACGACTACCAGCAGGCGGTCCTGGTCGCGGACCGCGTGGTCCGCGCGGTGGACGTGCCGCGCGAGGGCATCGAGTCGGGCCAGGAGGGCGCCTTCCGGTGGGAGCGCCGGGTGAGCCTGGTGCCGCTGCCCGAGGAGCTGACGCCGGGAGCGGGTCCCAAGCCCAACCTCTTCGCCCTGTCGGTGGCGGTGCGATGGGGCAGCCGCACCCTCGAGGTCGCGAGCCTGCGCGCGGTGCCGGGGAATCCGGGTCAATGAGCACGCGCCCGCGCGGCTTCACCCTGCTCGAGCTGATGCTGGCGCTCAGCATCGTGGCCGTCCTCATGGTCATCGTGTCGGGCGGTCTGCGCATCGGGTTGACCGCGTGGCAGCGCGGCGAGGAGCGCACCGCGAGGCTCGATCGCGACCGCAGCTTGGTCGTCCTCCTCGAGGGCGCGCTGGCCGGCGCGTTCCCGTACCGCGTCACCCCGGGCGACGCCGAGGAGCCTCGCCTGCTCTTCGAGGGCCACCCGGATCGGATCACCTTCGCCACGCTCTCGCCGCCGCTCCCGACCGCGGCGCCCGCCGCGTTCAGCGTCGTCAGCCTGGCCGCCGACCCGGCGGGCCTGACGCTGCGCCAGCAGATCCTGCCGAGCCCGGTTCCCCTCGACCGCGTGGAGCCGCTGCTGGTGGACGCCCACACCAGCGGGCTGCGGTTTCGCTACCTGGGGCAGGAGGCGGACTCCTGGGAAGACGTATGGGACCTGACGCGGGAGGACTCGCTGCCCCGCGCGGTGGAGATCACCCTGGTCAGCACCGTGGGCTCGCGAAGCACCTCGCAGACCATCACCGTGCCCATCCCGGCGAGCGGGCCATGAACGGCGAGCGCGGCGTCGCCCTGATCGTGGTCATGCTGGTGCTCGCGCTGCTGGCGCTGGTGGTCACCGAGTTCGCCTACTCGGCCCGGCTCGAGGCGTCCATGGTGCGCGCCTATCGCGACACGGTCCTCGCCCGGCATCTGGCCGAGGCCGGCGTCCAGCAGGGGATCCGCGAGATCCTGAGCCAGTCGCAGATCGGCGCCCTCGACGAGAGCGGACAGCTCGTCTTCTATCGCGTCCTGCCCGGGCAGACGACCCCGACGCGCGTGCCCCCCCTGCCGCGCACCCGAGTGCCCCTGGGCGCCGGCGAGTTCTCGTATCGCATCACCGACGAGGCGGCACGGCTGAACGTCAACGTGGGTGACCCGGTGCGGATGAACCGGCTGCTCGACGCGCTCGAGGTGGATCGCACCCAGCGCGACATCATCAGCGACTCGATCCAGGACTGGCGCGACGGCAACGAGCTGCATCGCGTGCACGGCGCCGAGAGCGACTACTACCTGAAGCTGGCCGTCCCCTACCGGGCGCGCAACGCCAACCTCCAGGATGCGGCCGAGCTGCTGCAGATCCGCGGCGTCACGCCCGAGGTCTACTACGGAAGCGGGGGCCGACCGGGACTGGGCGACCTGGTCACCGCGGTGGCCCTCAACGCGGTGAGCCTCAACGCGGCGCCGGCGCCCGTGCTCAAGGCGGTCGGCCTCTCGGACGCCGAGATCGACGAGGTCGTGCGGACCCGCGTGCGGACCCCCTACGCGGCGGTGCCGGCACGATTCACGGGTCGCGGCTTCACCACCGGCAGCGCCATCTTCCGGATCGAGGCCGAGGGGCTCATCGGCGGCGTCAGCCGCAGCCAGCTCGTGGCGGTGGTGCGGCGTGGCCGTCCCGGCCGCGTGCTGGACGTGACGGTGCTGTCGTGGCGCCCGGGAGCCGGGTCATGATGCCGGCGCGCATCGGCCTCTTCCTGCACAACGGCCGCGCCACCGTGGTGGCCATCACCGGCCGCGATCGCCTGGAGCACTTCGTGGTGGAGGACGCGGAGGATCCCGCGGCCACGCTGGCCGCGGAGCTGCGGGCCCGCGATGTGAGCGGCCGCGGCATTCGCGTCGGGCTCGATCGGCGGCTCGCGGTGGTGAAGGCGATCGACCTGCCGCGCGCGGCGGGCAGCGACCTCGGGGCGATGGTCGGCTTCGACCTCGAGCGGCACGTGCCCTTCCCGACCGAAGGCGTGCGCTTCGACTGGGTGGAGCTTGGCAGCGGACCCGACGAGCCGCACCGCGTGCTGGTGGGCGCCGTCGAGCGCCGCACCGTGGAGCGGCCGCTCGCCCTGCTGACCGGCGCCCATCGCCGGGCCTCCACCATGGTCATCGCCTGCCACGAGCTGCCCGCGCTGCTCGCCCGCGAGCTGCCGGCCGGGCAGGCGGTCTGGGCGCACCGCCATCGCGAGGGCGCCGATCTCTTGCTGCTCGACGGCCGTCGGCTGCTCATGAGCCGTCACGTCGCGGCCTCGGACGTCGAGGGACTGGCGCGCGAGATCCACCGCAGCCTGTCGCTCGTCAACTGGAGCGACTGCCAGGCGGTCTGGCTGTCGGGTCCCGACGCCGCGGAGCTGGAGCCCGCGCTGGCCGCCGCGCTCCGCACCCCGGTCTCCGAGCCGCCGTACGCCGCGGCCAAGATCCCGCTGATCGAGGCGCTGCCGGCCGACGACCAGGACGGCGGCCTGCTCGCCCTCGCCGTCGCGGCGGGATCGCGGCATCCGAGCCTGAACCTGCTCCCCGCCGAGGCCCGGCCGTGGGCCGCCTCGCGCGAGCAGATGACGACCGCCGCGCTGATCGTCATCACCGGGCTCCTCGGAATCGCGCTGGCGCTGACGCACGTGATGAAGACGGAGCGCTACCTCGACCGGCTGTCGCAGGAGATCCATCGGCTCGATCCGGAGGTGAAGACGGTCGAGGGAATGTCCACCGAGCTGGCCCGCAAGCGCCGCGTGCTCGCGGCCCTGCAGGCGGCGCAGGACGGGCGCGTCCCGGCGCTGCCCGCGCTGCGCGATCTGGCCGAGATGCTGCCGCCGGGGGCGTGGCTGCAGGGCATCACCATGGACGGCCAGGGTATCGAGCTGGTCGGCCAGTCCGACGCGGCCAGCTCGTTGATCCCGCTGCTCGACGCCTCCGACCGGCTCGAGCGGGTCGAGTTCACCTCGCCGGTCACCAAGGCCCAGAACAAGGAGCAGTTCCGGATCCGGGCGTCGTGGGAGCGCCCGCCGATCGAAACGGCGGCACCGGCCGCGGGGAAGGACCGCTGAGATGCCGACGCTGAGCCCCCGCGAGCGGCTCGTGGTCGGCGTCGGCGCCGCCGTCGCGCTGGTGATCGGCGGCTACCTGCTGATCGTCGAGCCGCTCATGAACCGCTCGCGCACCGCCGAGGCCACCGTGCCCATGCGCGAGGAGGTGCTCGAGCGACGCCGCCAGCAGATCGGGCAGAAGGTGAAGCTCGCCGACGAGATCGCCGGGGTCAACGAGCGGCTGCAGGCCGAGTCGAGGCGGCTGCTCCGCGGGCCCACGGCGCCGCTGGCCGCCTCCGAGCTGCAGCAGCTGGTCAAGGACGGCATCGGCGTGGCCAGCGTCGAGGTCCGGAGCGAGCGCGTGCTGCCCGTCACCGACCAGCAGGGCCTGCAGGAGATCTCGATCGAGCTGGCCTTCATGGGCAGCATCCGCGACACGGTGACCGCGATGGCCGCGCTGGAGCGCTCGCCTCACCTGCTCGCGCTGAAGGACGTCAAGATCCGGGTCGTCACCGTCGGCCAGCCGCGCGAGCTGCTGACCACCCTGGTGGTGGCCGGCTATCTCATGCCCGCGTCCATCGGGGCCGCCAAACCCGGAGCGACCAGCGGCGCCGCGCCGGGCCCGCCGATCGGCTCCTCGGTCGGCTCGACGGACGAGGACTAGGCCGTGAACCGGCGCCTGTTCCTCCTCAACGCGGTGCTCGTGCTCGTCAGCGCGCTGTTCGCGGCCGCGCTGGCGCGCGAGCTGCTGACGCCGCTGCGGCTGCCGCCGCCCGGACCCGCGCGCCCCGCGCCATCGGCCACCGCGTCCGGCCCCGAGGCGCCGACCGCGCCGCCCGTCGGCAGCGGTGCGTATCTCGTCATCGTGAGCAAGAACCTGTTCAGCCCGACTCGCGCGGAGGGCCTGGCCGCGTCGGGCGGCGCCCCCTCGGCGCCCAAGCCGCTGCTTCACGGCGTCGTGATGGATGGCCCGCGGAGTCGCGCCTATCTCGAGGATCCGAACGCCAAGCGCATCTACGGCTACGCCGTCGGCGACGCCGTCGCGGGCGGACGCGTGCAGTCGATCAACGGAGACCGCGTGATCATCGCCCGGCCCGATGGACGGATGGAGGTCCTCTTGCAGGATCCGGACAAGCCCAAGCCCGAGCCGACGCCGGCGGGCGCCCCGCCCCAGCCGCCCGCGCCGCAGCAGCCGATGATGGCCCCGGCGCCCGCCCCGCCGACCGGGGGGCCCGTGCCGGCGCCGTCCGGCGCTCGCACCTTGCGCCGCGCACTTCCCGCGGCCGCTCAGGGGACCTCGCAATGATCCCTCGCCGGGACCTCGTGTGCTGGCTGGTCATCGCCGGCATGCTGACCGGCTGCGTGTCAGCGCCGCCCCAACCGGCGCGTCCCAACACGGGCACGCGGGTCGACGTCCAGACCGAGCCCGCTCCCGTCCCGCCGCCGGCTCCCGTCGAGCCCCGGCCGGCCGCCCCGGATCGGACCGAGGCGACTCCGCCGCCGGCCCCGCCGCCCCCGGCGCCGCCGCCCGCCCCGAGCGCGCCGCCGCCCGCGGCCGCGCCGGCCCCGCCGCCGACGCCCAAGGCGCCCGCGCGGTCGGTCGTGCTGAACTTCGACAACGCCGACGTCGAGGTGGTGATCCAGGCCGCGGCCGAGATCGTGGGCTTCAACTACGTGCTGGCCCCGGGCGCGCGCGGGCGCAAGGTCACGGTGCAGACCAGCGGCAAGATCTCGAGCGACGAGGTCTTCGGCGTGCTGCTCACCATTCTGGACGTCAACGGGCTGGCCGCGGTGCGCTCGGGCAACCTCTACCGCATCATTCCCCGCGAGGGCGTGGCGCAGACGCCGGTGAAGACGGTCGTGGGCCGCGAGGTCGCCGCGAGCCTGCCGTCCGACGAGGTCATCACGCAGGTGGTGCCCCTGCGCTACATCAACTCGGCGGATGCGGTGAACCTGCTGCGGCCGTTCGTGGCCGCGCAGGGCGCCATCACCGCCCACCGCGAGACGAATCTGCTGATCCTGACCGACTCGGTGGCCAACATCCGTCGGCTGCTCGACATGCTGCAGCTGGTGGACGTGGAGGTCGCGCTCAACGAGCTGCAGATCATCCCGCTCAAGCACGCCGACGCCAACGAGGTGGCCCAGCTGCTCACGCAGCTGTTCATCGCCCGGCAGGCTGCGCAGCAGGGACAGCCCGGCGCCGCGCCGCTGCCGCCGCTCGCGCCGCCGGGCGGCCAGCCGGGTGCGCCCGGAGCACCGAGCACGGGCCCGCTTGGCCCCGCCGCGGCCGAGACGCCGCTGATCGTGCCCGAGCGCCGCTCCAACTCGCTGGTCGTCCACGCCCGGAAATCGGACATGGAGACCATCCGCCGGCTGCTCGAGAAGATCGACGTCGACATCTACGGCGGCCAGCGCGTGTTCATCCACTTCGCGGAGAACACCAAGGCGCGCGACCTGGCGACCACGCTCGACGCCATCTACGGCCGCGGCGACCGGGGCCCCGCGATCACCGGCACCCAGCCGCAGATCCGCTCCTTCACGAGCATCTCCGGCCTCTCCGGACCGAGCGCCCTGCCCCTGCCGGCGCCGTTGACGCCGCCGGGGCCCATCCTGGGCGCAGCACCGGTGGTGGGCGCCGTCCCGCGGACCGGGCCCGGCGGCTTCCCGGGAGTGTCGGGCGAGGGCGCGCCGCCGTCGGTGGACATCCGCTTCGTGGCCGACGAGGTCACGAACGCGGTCATCGTCACCACGTACCCGCGCCTCTGGAAGGAGATCGAGGAGACCATCAAGCGGCTCGACAAGATGCCGCGCCAGGTCCTGATCGACGTGCTGGCCGCCGAGGTCCGGCTGGACGACGACATGAAGCTGGGCGTCGAGTGGGCGATCCGCTCGGGGAACTTCGTCATCACCTCGTCGCCCTCGGGCCTGCTGCCCGCCAAGCCGCCCCAATCGATCATCCCCTTCGGCGGCCTCGCGGTCCCGCTCGGCCTGAACGTGTTCGCCTTCGCGGCGGACAAGGTGCTGGCCGCGCTCAACGCGCTGTCGACCGAGAACCGGGTCAACGTGCTGTCGAACCCGACCATCATGACCACCGAGAACCGCAAGGCGGTCATCAATGTGTCCACCTCGGTGCCGATCGTGACGTCGCAGCAAGTGCCGGTGGCCACCGGTGGGATCACCGGCAACTCGATCACCCAGACCGTCGAGTACAAGGACGCGGGCATCATCCTCACCGTGACCCCGCGCATCGGCGAGCAGGGCACCGTCGCGCTCGACGTCAAGCAGGAGGTCAACGAGGTCGGGGCCAACGAGCCACCGCCCATCAACTCGCCGCGATTCACCAAGCGGGAGGCCGAGACCTCGGTGGTGCTGCTGAACAACCAGACCCTGGTGCTGGGCGGCCTCATCCAGAATCGGCGCACCAACATCCGGATCGGCATCCCGTTCCTCAACCGCATCCCGATCCTGGGCTATCTCTTCGGCACCACCGAGGAGCGGGTCGAGCGCACCGAGTTGATCTTGTTGATCACGCCGCGCACGGTGGGCACCCCGCTGGACGCCAACCGGGTCACCGATCAGATGCGGCGGATCACGCCGGAGATCGAAAACTCCGTGCGCCAGGCCCCGCGGATGCCGCCGCCCACGCCGACTCCCCCGCCGCGCTAGCCCGCGTCGAGCCTCCGGGCCGGTGTTATCCTGATGGCCCGATGAGTCATCAGCCCATCGACGTCGAGGGAAAGCTCGCGCAGCTCCGCCAGGAGGTCCGACGGCACAACGAGCTGTACTACGTCGAGAGCCGCCCCGAGATCTCCGACGCCGAGTACGACCGCCTCTGGCGCGAGCTGATCGCCCTCGAGGACGCCCATCCCGAGCTGATCACGCCGGACAGCCCGACCCGGCGGCCGGGCGGCCGACGGGCCGAGCTGTTCGCGCCGGTCGAGCACCTCGTCGCGATGCTCTCGCTCGACAACGCCATGACCGCCGACGACGTGCGCGAGTTCGAGGCGCGAGTGCGCCGCGCGCTGCCCGGCGCGACCCCCGGGTACGTGTGCGAGCCCAAGATCGACGGGCTCGGCGTGGCCCTGCTCTACGAGGGCGGCCGACTCGTCCGCGGCGCCACGCGCGGCGACGGACGGATCGGCGAGGACATCACCCAGAACCTGCGCACCATCCGGTCGATCCCGGGGACCCTGATCGGCCCCTTGAAGGGCGCCACCCGGCTCGAGGTCCGCGGCGAGGTCTACATGCCGCGTGAGGCCTTCGCGCGCCTCAACGCCGGATTGGAGGAGGCCGGGCAGCCGGTCTTCGCCAACCCGCGGAACGCGGCCGCGGGCGCGGTGCGCCAGAAGGACCCCGCGGTCACTCGCTCCCGCCCGCTCGAGATCTTCCTCTACCACGTGAGCGTGCTAGAGCCCCCGGCGCTGGGCACGCAGTGGGAGCGCCTGGAGGCCCTGCGGGCCAGCGGCTTCCCGGTGAATCCGCGCTCCGAGCGCTGCGGAGACCTCGACGCGGTGCTGGCCTGCTTCGCCCGGCTGGAGGCCGACCGCGACACGCTGGGTTACGACGCCGACGGGCTGGTGGTGAAGGTGGACGACCTCGAGCAGCAGCGGCGCCTCGGGGCGACCGCGCACCACCCGCGGTGGGCGATCGCCTACAAGTTCGCGGCGCGACAGGCCACCACCCGCGTGCTCGGCATCACCATCAACGTGGGCAAGTCGGGCGCGCTCACGCCCACCGCGCAGCTCGAGCCGGTGGAGCTGGCCGGCGTGACCGTCTCGAACGTGAGCCTGCACAACGAGGACGAGGTGCGCCGCAAGGACGTCCGGGTGGGCGACACCGTGCTGATCGAGCGCGCCGGCGACGTCATCCCCTACCTGGTCCAGGTGGTGACCGCCAAGCGGCCCGAGCCGCCGCCCGAGCCGTTCCGGATGCCCGGCCACTGCCCGGCCTGCGGCGGGCTCGCCGCGCGCGTCGAGGGCGAGGCGGTCTGGCGCTGCACCAACACCGCCTGTCCCGCCCAGCTGCGCGAGCGGCTCTTCCACTGGGGCTCGCGGCGCGCGATGGACATCGAGGGCCTGGGCGAGGTCATCATCCGCCAGCTCGTGGAGCGCGGCCTCGTGCGCGATTTTGCCGATCTCTATGGGCTCTCGGTGGAGACGCTGGCCGGCCTCGAGCGCCTCGCCGACAAGTCCGCCCAGAACCTCCACCGCGCCATCGAGGCGTCGAAAGGCCGCGGGCTCACGCGCCTGCTCAACGCGCTCGGCATTCGCATGGTCGGCGAGCGGGCCGCGCAGCTCCTGGCCTCGCGCTTCGGCACCATGGAGCGCCTGCTCGCCGCTACCGAGGCCGAGATCAACGACATCTACGGCATCGGCCCGCAGATCGCCCAGGCGGTGACCAGCTTTCTCGCGGAGCCGCGCAACCGCGCGACCATCGAGCGCCTGGCCGCCGCCGGCGTGGCGATGCGCGAGGAAGGCCACACCGAGGGGCCGCGGCCGCTGGAGGGCAAGACCCTCGTGCTGACCGGGGGCCTCGTGACGCTCAGCCGCGATCAGGCCAAGGACCTGATCATTCGCCTCGGCGGCCGCGTGACCGGGTCGGTCTCGAAGAAGACCGACTACGTCATCGTCGGCGAGGATGCGGGCTCGAAAGCCGACGATGCCAAGCGACTGGGCGTGGCGACGCTCGACGAGGCCGCGTTCCTCGACCTGGTGGGGCGCTCGTGAGGCGCGCGCTCGCCGCGCTGCTCCTGATTCTCACCACCCTCGTGGCGGTGGCCGGCGCCCAGTCGCGCTCGCCCCTGACCCGCGAGCAGGCCCTCGCCGACCTCCGCGGGCCCGACGTCGAGACCCGCCGGCAGGGCGCCGCGTGGCTCGGCGAGGTGGGCACGATGGCCGACGCACCGGTCCTGCTCGGCGCGCTGTCCGACGCCGACGAGGTCGTCCGCACGCTGGCCGAGCACTCGGTCTGGCAAGTGTGGAGCCGCTCCGGCGACGCGGAGATCGACCACCTGCTCCAGATCGGCATCGAGCAGATGGGCCGCAGCGAGGGGCCGGCCGCGGTCGCCACGTTCAGCGCGGTCATCCAGCGGCGGCCCGATTTCGCGGAGGGCTGGAACAAGCGGGCCACCGTCTACTTCTTGATGGGCGAGTACGAGAAGTCGCTCCAGGACTGCGACGAGGTGATGAAGCGCAACCCCAGTCACTTCGGCGCCCTGGCCGGCTACGGGCAGATCTATCTCCAGCTGGACCAGCCCGAGCGCGCGCTCGACTACTTCCGGAAAGCCCTGCGGGTGAACCCCAACCTGCGCGGCGTCGCGCAGATCATCCCCCAGCTCGAGCGCGCGCTCATGGAGCGGCGCAAGGGCACCATCTGAAACCGGTTCCGATACCAAGGAGACGACGGTGACGCTCACGACCCAGCAGATCGACGCGCTTCGCAAGATCACCAGCCCCAGCGTGGCCAACGCCATCGAGACCTTCAAGGTGCGGCCCCGGGACGAGGGCAACGTGTCCTCCAGCATCCGTGCCCTCTTCCCCGCGATGGGGCCGATGGTGGGCTACGCGGTCACCGCGCTCATCCGGGCCGAGCGCGGGCCGATCGAGGGCCACCGGGCCAGCACCTTCGGCTGGTGGGACTTCATCCAGAGCATCCCCGCGCCGCGGGTGATCGTGGTGCACGACCTGGACGACCCGCGAGGCCAGGGCGCGCAGTGGGGCGAGGTGCAGGCCAACATCCATCGCGCCCTCGGCTGCGTCGGGGTGGTGACCGACGGCTCGGTGCGTGACCTGGACGAGGTGCGCGCGCTGGGATTCCAGTTCTGCGCCGCGCACGTGTCGGTCTCGCACGCCAACATTCACATGGTGGACTTCGGCCTTCCCGTCAAGGTCGGCGGTGTCTGGATCAAGCCCGGCGATCTGGTCCACGGCGACCAGCACGGCGTGGTGACGGTGCCGCACGAGATCGCGGCCCAGATCCCGGAGGCCATCGCGAAGGTGGAGGCGGACGAGCGCAAGATCATCTCGCTCTGCCAGACCGCCGGCTTCACCGCCGACAAGCTGAAGGCGCTCTACGGACAGATCCGGCCCGGCACGTACTGAAGCGTGACCTGGCGGCCCACCGAGAGCACCTTCTCCTCCCGCTGCGGGCCCCCGTAGCGGGTGTATTCGCCGACGAGCACGAGAGGAGTCCGGTCGTCCGAGAGTTGAGCGCGGGCCCGCCCGCGCTTACAATGCGCGCGGGCGCTCATGATCGAGATCAGACTGCCGCGGGTGGCCGATGAGATCGGCTGCCGCACCCTCGCCGGAGAGGTCATCGGAGAAGAGCGCGCCGGCGCGTTCATCCGATCGCATCTCGAGCGCCACCACCTGATCGTCGCCGAGGCCGAGGGCGAGGTGGTGGGGTTCCTCGCCTATCGCATCGACTGGTTCCAGTGCACCTTCGTGACGCTGGTGGTGGTGCGCGAGGACTACCGGCGCAAGGGCATCGCGCGCGAGTTCTACAAGTCGGTGGAGGCGGTCTCGCCCACCCCGCGCCTGTACTCCTCCACCGAGGAGACCAACGCGGTGTCCATCCAGATGCATCGCGCGCTCGGCTTCCAGCCGAGCGGCCACATCGACAACCTGCCCCAGGGGGTCCGCGAGCTGCTCTTCTACAAGCGCATCCCGCCCCGATCCCTGGGCTGAGGCGGCCACGGAGGCGACGGCCATGTCCGAGAAGACCACCCTGCTGGGCGAGGCGGAGACCGAGTTCACCCGCTTCGAGCGCGCGCTCGCCGGCCTCGACGAGGCGAAGATGCGCGAGGTGTGGCTGGGCACGTGGAGCGCGCGCGACATCGTCGCCCACATCTCCGGCTGGCACCGCGAGATGAGCCCGGTGCTGGAGCGGCTCGCCCGGGGCGAGCGCCCGGTGCCGGAGGGCGTCTCCTACGACGACGTGGACGCCTGGAACGCGCGCTTCGCCGACGCGAAGAAGTCCGCGGCCACCGCCGACATCCTGACCGAGCTGGAGGCCTCGCACGCCGAGTTCATGCGGGCGGCCGCCGCGGTGCCCGAGGAACGCTACGGGCCGGGCAAGACCGCCTACAAGATCGTCGACTTCAACAGCCGCCATCACTATCAGGAGCATGGCGGGCAGATCGAGGCCTGGCGCGCAGGCCGATGAGAAAGGCCCATCTGCTTTGTTGCCGCCCTCGGCCGCACGCTCGACGTCACCCTCAACATGCCTACGGCATGTTGACCGTGGGCCACTCGAGCCGCGAGACGCCTCGCGTGCGGCCCTCGGGCGGCGCCTCGCATCTGGACCTTTTTCATCGGCCTGCACCTTTCTAGTGAGGGCCGCGCGGGCCCGATGGCGGATCCTGGTCGTTCCCGCCCTCCTGTACTTCCTGTCCTACCTCCACCGGGTGGCCCCGGTCGTGGTGGCCGGTGATCTCATGGCCGCCTTCGCGGTGTCGGCGGCGACGCTCGGCGCGCTGGCTGCGATCTACCCCTACTGCTTCGCGGCCATGGCCCTGCCCGGGGGCAGCCTCATCGATTTCCTCGGCCCGCGACGGACGCTCGCCCTGGGCGGGCTCAGCATGAGCGCCGGCTCGGTGCTCTTCGGCCTCGCCCCCGGCTTCGCGGTGGCCTTCGGGGGGCGCCTCCTCGTCGGCCTGGGCGCCTCGGTGATCCTGATCGCGTGGCTGCGGCTGGCCACCGAGTGGTTCCGCGCCGAGGAGTTCGGCACCATTTCGGGCGCGGCGCAGAGCGTGGGGTCGATCGGGGCGCTCGCCGGCACCACGCCGCTGGCCCTGCTCGTCGAGCAGATCGGCTGGCGTCAGGGCTTCGTCACCATCGGGACGACCACCGCGCTGCTGGCGGTGGCGTGCTTTTTCACCGTGCGCGATCGTCCGGACCGGAGCGACGAGCGGGAATCGCGCGCGCGGGCCACCGATCCGGGGCTCCGCGAGATCCTCGCGGGCATCCCGAGCGTGATCTTCAACCCGCGCTCCTGGACGGTCGGGGGCATCTCGGGCGGCATCTACGGCGGCTTCGCGGCCTTCGTCGGGCTCTGGGGCGTGCCGTACCTCACCCAGGTGTACGACCTGCCGCGCGTGCGGGCCGCCAATCTGGTCGCGCTGGCCGCGGTGGGCCTGCTGGTGGGCGCCCCGCTGATCGGCTGGCTCTCCGACCGGCTGGAGCGCCGGCGCGTGCCCCTGATGACGATCAGCGGCCTGAACGTCCTCACGTGGGTCGCGCTCGTGGTGCCCGGGACGCCGATCGCCCCCGGCTTCATGCCGCTCGTCTGCTTCCTGATCGGCCTGGGCTCGAGCGTGGTGGTCCTCGCCTTCGCGGCCATCCGCGAGGTCAACGACCCACGATACGTGGGGGTCGCGCTGGGCTTCCACAATCTCCCCACGTTCCTGTCCTTCGGCGTCATGCAGTGGCTGACCGGGATCGTGCTCGATCGGCACTGGGAGGGCACGCTGGTCGCGGGCGTCCGCGTCTACGGGGCCGGGGCGTATCGCGCCGCCTTCGCGCTCTGTCTCCTGCTCGCCGTCGGCGCCTTCGTCTCGGCCTGCCTGGCCCCCGAGACGCGCGGCCGCAACATCTGGAAGGCCGCCTGATGGGCAGCATCCGGGAGCGCGCCGAGGCGTGCTGGGTGGGCCGCGTCGACCCGCGCGAGTTCTGGAAGCCGACCGGCGAGCGCGAGGAGATCGCTCCCGGGGTGTTCTTCGTCCATGCGTTCGCCAACGTCACGGTCGTGCGCACCGGCCGCGGCCTGGTGCTGGTGGACACCGCCAACTACGTGGCCCGGGACCGCACGTTCGCGTCGGTCCGCGCGATCGATCCCGGCCCGGTCCACGCCGCGATCTACACCCACGGCCACGCCGACCACGCGTTCGGCCTGCCCCCGTTCATCGCCGAGGCGGCCGAGCGCGGGTGGCCGCGCCCCCGCATCGTCGGCCACCGGAGCGTGGCCGACCGCTTCGACCGCTACCGAGCGACCGCCGGCTACAACGGCCTCATCAACGCGCGCCAGTTCTCCATCGCCGCGTCCTGGCCCACCGAGTACGACTACCCCGACACGGTCTACGACCAGGCGCTGCGCTTCGAGGCGGGGGACGTCACGCTCGAGCTGCGGCACGCGCGGGGCGAGACGGACGACGCGACCTGGGTGTGGTGGCCGGAGCGGCGCATCCTCTGGACCGGCGATCTCTTCATCTGGGTCGCTCCGAACGCGGGCAATCCGCAGAAGGTCCAGCGCTACGCCGCGGAGTGGGCGGCGGCGCTGCGGGAGATGGCCGCCCGCGGCCCCGAGCTGCTCATCCCCGGCCACGGCCTGCCGATCGTCGGAGCCGACCGCGCGCGGCAGGCTCTCACCGACACCGCGGACTGGCTCGACTCGCTCGTGAGCCAGACCCTCGCGCTGATGAACGCGGGGGCCGGCCTCGAGCAGGTGCTCGGCGAAGTCCGGCCGCCCGCGCACCTGGCCGAGCGGCGCTATCTGCAGCCGGTCTACGACGAGCCCGACTACGTCGTGCGCAATCTCTGGCGGCTCTACGGCGGCTGGTACGACGGCGTGCCCGCACACCTCAAGCCGGCGCCCGAGGCCGAGATCGGGCGCGAGATCGCGATGCTGGCCGGCGGCATCGAGGGGCTCATCGCGCGGGCGCGCGCGCTGGCCGGGGAGGGTCGCCTCGCGCTGGCGAGCCACCTGATCGACTGGTCCATCGCGGCCGGGCCCGATCACGTGGCCGCGCACGCCGTGCGTGCCGAGATCTACCAGCGGCGCGCCGACGAGGCCCGTGCCCTCATGACCCGCGGCATCTTCTCCGCCGCCGCCCGCGAATCCGCCGAGAAATCGACGCCTCCCCCCTCCCCTCAGGGGGGAGGGCCCGGGTGAGGGGCGGCGTCCCATGGCCGCCAGCTACCGACTCGGCCTCGGCCGTCGCGCCGCGAATCGCCTGGTCCGCCTCCTCCTGCGCCTCGGCCTGATGCCCGGTCCGACGTACCTGCTGACCGTGCCGGGCCGACGCACCGGTCGGCCGATGTCCACACCGGTCACGCTCGTCGAGGACGGTGGAGAGCGCTGGCTGGTCGCCCCGTACGGCGACGTCGGCTGGGTCCGCAACGCGCGCGCCGCCGGGCAGGTCAACCTGAGCCGCGGCGGCCGCTCCGAGACCCTCCCGATTCGCGAGCTGAGCCCCGCAGACGCCGCGCCGGTGCTGCAACGCTACGTCACCCGCGTCGCCATCACCCGCCCCTACTTCGACGCGCGCCCCGACTCCCCCCTCACCGCCTTCGAGACCGAATCGCCCCGCCACCCCGTCTTCGTGCTGGGGTCAGGTCTTGCATTACGACATTTCCGAGCGCGCAGCCCGGACCGCCCGGCGTGAAAATGTCGTAATGCAAGACCTGACCCCGGACTAGACGACCTCGTCGGTGCGGGAGAGGACTTCGCCGAAGCGGGAGAGGGCGGGCGGAGGCAGTGACTTGTAGACCTCGGCGATGCGGAGGTTGATCTCGCGGTTCGCGAGGGCGAAGAGGCTTCGGCCCTCGGCGTCGCCTTCCACCAGGAACGGGCCGAGCCGCTCGACCTCGAGCACCCAGCAGGCCTGGGCGATCCCCAGCTCGCGAAGCCAGTGCACGTCGAGCACGCGACGGATCCCGCGGCCGTACGCCGCGCCCATGCCGTAGCCCACGGTGGTGAGGTACACCGCCCGGTGCGGCACGAACCACTCGCGGTAGGCCAGCTCGGTGAGCCCGGCCTTGCCCACGATGACCCGGGCCCCCGAGCGCTCGAACCACGGACCCATCGACTTGCCGAACCGGAAGCTGGCCGTTGCGGTCACCGCTTCGACCACGTGGGTGCCGTCGGGCCGGGTGGCCGCGGCGGGCGAGCAGTGGAAGTTCACGTTGGTGAGCACCCGCAGCGCCTCCGGGAACGGCACGCCGCGGTCGACCACTTGCCGGTAGACACCCTCGCGCGCGGTGTAGAGGGCGCCGCTCACGTAGACGACGTCGCCCAGCTTCAGCGAGCGGATCGCCGCGTCGGAGACCGGCGTGGTGAGATGGACCTCATCCATCGTCACGTCATCGAGCCGCGCCATCGCGGTGCCCATCACTCGATCCCGGACCGGCGGTAGTAGTCGGTGAACCAGCCCGGATCGCTCCGGAATTCCACGCGCCCGTCGGAAGCGATCCGCGCAGTCGCCCGTCGTGACGAGAGGCAGAACTGGTGGATGCCGACCGGCATCCCGCCGGTGTGGGTGTAGGCCAGCTCCACGTGGGTGGCCACCACCATCGAGGTGCCCGCGAAGCCCATCGCCCCGATGCCGATGTAATTGCCGAGCGCGGTCAGCTCGTCCTCGAGCGCGGCCGCGGCGGGGTCCGGATTGCGGCTCCCGACGGTGCGCAGGCACGCCGCCTCCTTGCCGATGCGCACGCACGTGTCCTTGGCCCCGCCGATGCCGACGCCCACGATGGCGGGCTGACAGGCCAGCCCGCGCTTGCCCGACTCGATCAGGGTGTCGACGAAGAAGCGCTTGATCCCGGCGACCCCGTCGCCCGGGAAGAGCATGCGGTAGTCGCTGCCGAAGAGGCCGCCCTTGTGCACGGTGGTGACGTCGATCCAGTCGGCTCCCGGCTCGACCGCGTACGTGATCTCGGGCGCGTGGATGCCGACGTTGTCGTTGCGGTCCTCACGGGTGAGCGGGTGCACCCGGTTCGGCCGCAGCGGAATCGCCTGCGTCGCCTCCGCCGTCGCCTTCCGCAGCGCCCGCTCCAGCGCCACCAAGCCACCCTCCACCACCGCCTCGTTCCCCAGCTTCACGTAATATCTCGGCAACCCGGTATCCGCACACATCGGCCGCCGATCCGCACTGGCAATCTCCCAATTCCCCAGCATCTGATCCAACACGAATCGCGCCAGCCGGTTTCCCTCCCGATCCCGCGCCAGCCGCACCCCCTCCCGATAATCCACCGGAATATCGATCGCGGCCCGAGCCATCAACTCCCGCGCCGTATCCTCCACGAGCTTCACCGAAATCATTCTCGCCATGTCACTCCGCGCTCCACGAACCAGACGCGGCCGTCGTGCCTCTCAAACCAAGACTCCCAAAGCGGTAGCGCAGGGGGCCGCGGGGTGGCCGGTGGGGCGTGGGAGGGGGTCGGCTGACCCGTTCCCGCCAAGGCAAGCAAGGAATCTCATGTCGCTAGATTGGGAACTGCAACCAGCCCAAGACGAAAACGCGGGACGTGGTCAGAGACCCCCTCCCACCCCCGCCGGCCGCCCCGCGGCCCCCTGCGCTACCGCTTACCCTGCTTCTCGTCGCGCCGGAGCTTATATTCCACCGAGTCAACGAGCGCCTGCCACGACGCCTCGATGATGTTGTCCGCCACGCCCACGGTCCCCCACGTGTCATTCCCATCTCCGGACGTGACGAGCACGCGCGTCTTGGCCGCGGTGGCCTTGGCCTCATCGAGGATCCGCACCTTGTAGTCGAGCAGCGCCATCTCCCGCAGGTTCGGGTAGAAGTCCTCGAGCGCCTTGCGGAGCGCGTGGTCGAGCGCGTTCACCGGGCCGTTGCCCGCCGCCGCGGTGTGCTCCTCGATGCCCTTCACCCGCAGGCGTACGGTGGCCTCGGCCACCGGCTCGCCGTCGCCCGCATTCTCCTCGACGATCACCCGGTAGCCCTGCAGCTCGAAGTACGGCCGGTGGTTGCCGAGGGCCCGCTCCATCAGCAGCTCGAAGGACGCCTCCGCGCCCTCGAACAGGAAGCCCTCGTCCTCGAGCCGCTTGAGCATCTCGAGGATGCGCCGGGCGTCGGGCGTGTTCTTGTCCAGATCGATCCCGTACTCGCGCGCCTTCCACAACACGTTGGACTGCCCGGCCAGCTCGGAGACGAGCACCCGCCGCTGGTTGCCCACCGCGTCCGGATCCACGTGCTCGTAGGTCTCCGGATGCTTCAGCACCGCGGACACGTGGATGCCCCCCTTGTGGGCGAAGGCCGAGTCGCCCACGTAGGGCTGCGCGGCCCACGGCTTGCGGTTGGCCAGCTCGGAGACCAGGCGCGAGATGTCACGCAGCTCGCGCAGGTTCGCGCTCGGAATGCACTCGAGCCCCATCTTCAGCATGAGGTTCGGGATGATCGAGACGAGATTGGCATTGCCGCAGCGCTCGCCGTACCCGTTGATCGTGCCCTGCACGTGCTCGATGCCCTCCCCCACCGCGGTCAGGGAGTTGGCCACCGCGCACTCGGTGTCGTTGTGCACGTGGATGCCGAGCGGGGTGTCGGCCTTCACCGCCCGGCGGACTTCTCGGATGATGGCGGTGATCTCGTGGGGGAGGCTGCCCCCGTTGGTGTCGCATAGCACGAGGCAGTGGGCCCCCGCCGACTCCGCGGCGAGCAGCGTGCGCATCGCGTACTCCGGGTTGCGCTTGAAGCCGTCGAAGAAGTGCTCGGCGTCGTAGATGACCTCTTCGAAGTGCTTGAGGAGGTAGGCGACCGAGTCCCCGATCATGGCCACGTTCTCCTCGAGCGTGGTGCCCAGCGCCGCGGTCACGTGGAAGTCCCACGCCTTGCCGAAGATCGTGACGACGGGCGGGCCCGCCTCCACCAGCGCCTGGAGATTGCCGTCGTCCTGCGGGCGCACGCCGGGCCGGCGGGTGGCGCCGAACGCGCTGATCTTGGCGGTCTTGAACACCGCGCCCTGCACGCGCTTGAAGAAGCGCAGGTCCTTCGGATTCGAGCCGGGCCAGCCGCCCTCGATGTAGTGGATGCCGAGGGCGTCGAGTCGCTGGGCGATGCGGACCTTGTCCTCCATCGAGAAGGCCACGCCCTCGCCCTGAGTCCCGTCACGGAGGGTGGTGTCGTAGATCTTGATCGCGCGCGATCGGGACGTCACGGCCATGGGGGGCACATCATCCCGCCCCCGCCCGGGAGGTGTCAAGTTATGCTCGGACGGTGATTCCCGCGATCATGGCCGTGGTGGTGCTGGGGGCCGGCATCGTCAAGGGCGCCATCGGCTTCGGCTTTCCCTCCCTGGCGACGCCGCTGTTGAGCCTGGTGACCGACGTGAAGACGGCGGTGGTGGTGCTGATCCTGCCGAACATCATCATGGACGGCATCCAGTTCGTCCGGCGCGGCGCGCCGATGGCCACCGCGCGGCGCTTCGCGACCCTGCTCGTCTCGGGCGCGGCCGGCATGGTGCTCGGCACCCGCGTGCTCACCATGCTGTCGCCGCGCGCGGCCACGTTCACCCTGGGCTTCTTCGTGCTGGCCTTCGTGATCCTCAGCGCCACCGGCCTCTCGCCGAAGGTGCCCGCCCACTGGGAGCGATGGCTCTCGGCGCCCGCCGGCTTCGTGGCCGGCGTGGTCGGCGGCGTGACCAACGCGCCGGCCACGCCGCTGGTCCTCTACTTCCACGCCATCGGCCTCGGCAAGCACGACTTCGTGGCCTCGGTGGCCTTCACCTTCATCTTCTACAAGGCGGTACAGCTCGGCGCGGTCGGCTGGTACGGGCTGCTCACGTGGCCGGTGCTGTGGATCTCGGTCGGGCTGACCGCGGTCGCGCTGGTGGGGTTCGCGGTGGGACTCCGCCTGCAGGATCGCCTCGATCAGCGAACGTTCAACCGCGCGGTGCTGGTCTTCCTGGGCGCCCTCGGCGCCTGGCTCCTCGTGCGCAGTCTCAGATGATCCGCTCGCGCTCACCTGGCGGCGCCCGGCCTCAGGACGGGCGCATCGTGTAGGTCCAGCACTCTCCCTCGAGCAGCGTCACCCCATCCTGGTTGCGGATGGTGGCGCGCAGCTGGCAGACCGGCTTGTCCGGCTTGAGCGCCAGCACTTCCACCTGCGCGGTCAGCGTATCGCCCAGATAGGTCGGGGCCAGGTACTTGAGCGCCTGACTCATGAAGACGGTGCCGGGCCCCGGCAGGTCCATCGCCACCAGCGCGTTCAGCATGCCGGCCGCGATACCGCCCTGGGCGACCAGGCGGCCGAAGCGCGTGCGCGCCGCGAAGTCGGCGTCGAAGTGCAGCGGGTTGCGGTCGCCGGTGAGCCGCGCGTAGAGCTCGACGTCGTCAGCGGTCACGGTCTGGGTGCGTCGCGCGGTCTGTCCCACCTCGAGCCCCAGCGGCCCGACCGGCACGGATCCGGCCTACACGACGCCGGCGGCGCGCAACGCCTCGACGCGCGCCTTCGGCATGCGCAGCAGCCCGGTGAGGATCTCGTCGGTGTGCTGGCCCAGCAGCGGTGGCGCCGCGGTGGCCGCGCCCGGCGTGTCGTGCAGGCGCACCGGCACCCCCATCACGGTGATCGGGCCCGCCTTGGGATGCGGGAGCGAGACCATCATGCCGCGCGCGCGAAGATGCGCGCTCTCGCACACCTCGGCCACGCTCTTGATGCGGCCGGCGGGCACGCCCGCCTTGTCCAGGCGGGCGAGCCATTCGTCGGCCGGGCGCGCGCCCAGGATCTCGTTGAGCAGCGGGACCAGCACCTTGCGATTCGCAACCCGGTTGGCCTCGGTGTCGAAGCGCGGATCGCGAATCAGGTCCTCGCGATCCAGAGCGCGGCAGGTCCGCTCCCACAGCGAGTTGTTGGCGACCCCGAGCGTGAGATACACGTCTTTGGCCTTGAACACCTCGTAGGGCACGATCGAGGGATGCTCGTTGCCCCGCCGCGCCGGACGGCCCCCCGCGTTCCAGTAGAGGCCGGCCTGATAGGTGAGCAGCGAGGCCATCACGTCCAGCATGCCGATCTCGACCTTTTGCCCGGTGCCGGTCCTCTGGCGGCTCAGCAGGGCCAGCGTGATGCCCTGCGCGGCGGCCATGCCCGCGACGAGATCGCCGATCGAGTTGCCCACCTTCACCGGCGGGCCGTCGGGGAAGCCGGTGATGTCCATGACCCCGGACTCGCCCTGCACGATCAGGTCGTAGCCCGGCCGGTGGGCTTCGGGCCCGCTCTCCCCGAAGCCCGAGATCGAGCAGTACACCAGGCGCGGATTCATCTTCCGGAGCGCTTCGTAGCCGAAGCCCAAACGCTCCATCGTGCCGGGCCGGAAATTCTCGAGCACCACGTCGGCGGAGACGAGCAGCCGCCGGAGGATCGCCTGGCCCTCGGGCGCCTTCATGTTGAGGGTGAGGCTCTTCTTGTTGCGATTCACCGAGAGGAAATACGTCGCTTCCCCGCTCACGAAGGGCGGCCAGCCGCGCGTATCGTCGCCCCTGCCGGGCTCCTCGATCTTGATGACCTCGGCGCCCATGTCACCGAGCGACATGGCGCAGAACGGCCCGGCCAGTACGCGGGTGAGATCGATGACGCGCACGCCGTGCAGCGGCGGGCGGGCGGCGGGGCGGCCGGCGGTCTTCGCTCGGCGGGTCGGAGCGGCAGCCTTGCCGGATCGGGCTCTAGTCTTTGCCACGGGGCCTCCTGTTCCACACGCCCTGGACGACGCTCTTGCCGATGGCGGCGACGCGCTCGCCGCGGGCGCCCGCGCGCTTCCAGAACAGGCGCGCCCGGTCGGTGAACCCGATGTGGGAGAAGTAGAGCACGGAATCGACCGCCTCCACCGCGACGTGCGAGCCGATCTTCACACCCTCGGTCGCGGTCCCGTGGCAGAAGAGCCGCGCGCCGCCTTCGAGCTGCACGAGGGCGATGTGCAGCGGGGCTCGAAAGCCCTCGGGCGGCGAGTGCAGGGTGGTGAACGAGACCACCTCCCCGAGCGGCGGCAGCACCGCCGCCTCCATCTTGACCGGATGATCGGGACAGATGCTGGCCGGCGGCACCACGAGGCGCCGGCAGCGGGGACAGCGCGAGGCGCGCAGGTCGGCCATCAGCGGGCGGCCTCGACCAGCGTCACCCAGTTGTTGGTGGCGAGGCCGCCGATGGACTGGGCCAGGCCCACGCGCGCCGGCACCTGCCGGCCCTCCGCGGTGCCGCGCAGCTGCCAGCACAGCTCGACCAGCTGCGAGATGCCGGTGGCGGCCAGCGGATGGCCACGCGCCTTGAGCCCGCCCGACGGATTGACGGGCAGGCGCCCGCCGATCGCGGTCTCACCGTCGAGGGTCGCGCGCCCCGCCTTGCCCGACGGCACGAGCCCGGTGTCCTCGAGCGAGATCAGCTCGAAGGGCGTGAAGGCATCGTGGATCTCGGCCACCTCGACGCGTGCGGCTCCGAAGCCGGCCATGCGGTAGGCCGCCTCCGCCGCGCTCTGGGTGGCGCGGAACGAGGTGAGATCGCTCCGATAGCGCACCGCGATCGAATCCGCCCCCTGCCCGATGCCCGCGATGCGCACCGCGCGCCGCTCGCCGGTCAGCACCAGCGCCGCGCCGCCGTCCGAGATCGGGCAGCAGTGGAAGAGGCGCAGGGGGTCGGCCACCACCCGGCTCTCCATCACCGTCTCCAGCGTGACCGGCTCGCGGAAGTGGGCGAACGGGTTGCGGGCGCCGTGCGCGTGGTTCTTCACCGCGACCTGCGAGATCTCCTTCAACGTGAGCCCGCGCCGGTGCATGGCCGCGCGAGTCACCAGCCCGGCGAGCGCCGGCATGGTGGTGCCGTAGCTCTTCTCGTAGGGATCGATCGAGCGGCCGATGATGTCGGAGACCCGCGGCGTCGCGATGTGGGTCATCTTCTCGCCGCCCACCACCAGCACCGAGCGGTGGAAGCCGGCCGCGATCGAGGCATAGGCCGAGTAGACGGCGGCCACGCCGGAGGACGTCGCGGTCTCGACCCGCAGCGCCGGCACGTGCGACAGCCCGATGCGGGTGGCGATCAGCGAGGCGAAGTTGCCCTCGCCGGTGAACTCCTCGGGGTTCATCGCGGCCACCACCAGGCCGTCGGGCCGCTCGATGCCGGCGTCGGTCATGGCGGCCAGGGCCGCCTCCGCCATGAGATCGGGGAGATTCTCGTCGCGCCGGCCGAAGCGGGTCATCCCCGCTCCCGCGATCCACACGTCGCTCACGCATCCATTTCAAACCGGGCCGCGACCGGGTGTCAACGTGTTTGAGCCGGTCGCGCCGACGCCTCCCCGCGTCGCGGTGCCATCGCCGCGGGCGGCACGCGGATCTCGAACTCGCGGATGAGGCGCAGCAGATACGTGCGCTGCAGGCCCAGCGCCCGCGCCGCGCGGGTGCGGTTGCCACCGGACTGGGTGAGCGTGGCCTCGAGCAGGTGCCGCTTGAACTCGGAGACCGCACCGTGGAAGCCGGGCAGCGCCCGGGCGGGCGCGGTGGGCAGCGCCGCGGAGTCGGACAGGCCCTTCGGCATGCGCGGGGCCGAAGACCGGGGAGCGGGCTCGGGAGCGGGCATCAGTAGGGTTGTCATGCGGGCGGAGCTTCGCAAGGCCTGTGCCACGCGGCGACGACGCGGTCGTCGAGCGAGAATCGCCGTCGAGGCGGGCCATGGGCGAGGCGCGGCGCGCCGACATCACGGCTCGTGCACCAGACCGTGTGCAGCCGGGGCGAGCCGTTGCCGTCGCGCGTGGGCACGAGAGACCGCGGACAAAAAAGAGGGGCCCGCGTGAGCGGGCCCCGATGACTCGAGCGGGCGTCGGCGGCGCTAGGCCTTGGTGGCCGGCTTGACGCCCGGATTGTCCTTGAAGAACTGCTTGTTCAGCTCGATGAAATTCTTCCAGTTGGCCGGTGTCTCGTCCTCCGCGAAGATCGCCTTCACCGGGCAGACCGGCTCGCACGCCCCACAGTCGATGCACTCATCGGGATGGATGTAGAGCATGGTCTCGCCCTCGTAGATGCAATCCACGGGGCAGACCTCGACGCAGGCCTTGTCCTTCACGTTGATGCAGGGCTCAGCGATGATATACGCCATTCCGGCCTCCTGTTAACCGGTCACCCGGGAAAAACCGCCTTCAAACCCACATACTTGTATCAACTCGCCCTGGGACGTGTCAAGGCGTTTGACCCGTCGTTAGAGCGTGCGAAGCTTGGGATCGAGCGCGTCGCGGAGCGAGTCGCCGAAGAGATTGAACGCGAACACGGCGAGGCTGATCGCCACTCCCGGAAAGAGGGCCATCCAGGGCGCGGACTCCGCGAAATCGACGGCCGCCCCGCGCAGCATCAGGCCCCACGCGGGCGTCGGCTCCTGCACGCCCAGCCCCAGGAACGACAGCGACGCCTCGGCCAGGATGGCCTGGCTCAGGAACGCGGTGAGCATGATGAGATATGAGGCGACGACGTTCGGCAGCATGTGACGCATGATGATCCGCGCGTGACCGAAGCCGGCGGCGCGGGCCGCGTCGACGTACGGCATCTCGCGGATGGTGAGCGCCGAGGAGCGAATCACGAGCGCGGCGCGCGGGATCATCGGGATCGTGATCGCCATGATCACGTTCGGGATGCTGTTGCCGAGGATGGCCACCAGGGCCAGCGCCAGGATGATGAGCGGAAACGAGAGGAAGATGTCCATCAGGCGTTGCAGGTACAGGTCCACCAGCCCGCCGAAGTACGCGCTGCCCACGCCCAGGATGGCCCCGAAGGTGGCGCCCAGCATCGCGGCCCCGAAGCCGACGAGCAGCGCGGTGCGCGACCCGTAGATGAGGCGCGAGAGCACGTCACGGCCGAAGGCGTCGGTGCCCAGCCAGTGCGCGGCGCTGGGGGCGGCCAGCATGGCCCCGAAGTCCACCGCCACCGGATCGTAGGGCGCGAGCACCCCCGCGAACACCGCGAGGATCAGCATGAGCAGCACCACCGCCGCTCCCACCGCCCCGAGCGTCCGGTGCCGCGCGAAATCGCGGATGGCGGCCCACCACGCGGCGCCGGCGGAGGGCTCGCTCGCTTCGGCCGCGATCAGGTCGATCGGAGTGTTGATGGCCATGGATTTGTCCGGTTTAGCGGTACCGAATCCGCGGGTCGATCCAGGCGTACATGACGTCCATCACGAAGTTCGCGAAGATGAAGATGCCGGCCACCAGCATCACCAGCGCCTGGATCAGCGTGTAGTCGCGATGGGCCACCGCCTGGACGAAGAGCAGCCCGATCCCGTTCAGGTTGAAGACCTGCTCGGTGACCACGAGGCCGCCGATCAGGAACGCGAACTCGAGCGCGATCACCGTCAACACCGGCAGCATCGCGTTCTTCAGCGCGTGGCGGACGAGGATGAGCCGCTGCGCGAGGCCCTTGGCCCGCGCGGTGCGCACGTAGTCCTCGCGCAGCACCTCCAGCATGGCGGAGCGGGTCATGCGGGTGGCCACCGCCGAGTAGCGATAGCCCACCGCGAGGGCAGGCCAGATGAGCTGCTGGAGGTTCTGCCACGGGCTCACCCAGAACGGGGTATAGACCATCGGGGGCAGCCACTTGAACACGATGAGGAACGTCAGGATGAACAGGATGCCCAGCCAGAAGGAGGGGCAGGCCAGCCCCGCGATCGAGAAGACGCGGACCGCGTAGTCCACCCAGGTGTCCTGCTTGAGGGCGGCGAGGATCCCGAGGGGCACCGCGAGCAGCACCGCCACCACCGTCGACATGATCGCCACCTGCAGGGACAGCGCGAAGCGCAGCTTGATCTCCTGCCAGATGGAGGCGCCCGTCCACATCGAGGTGCCGAAGTCGAGCCGGGCCACCCCGGTCATCCAGGTCACGAACTGCTTCCAGATCGGCTGGTCGAGCCCGAACCGCGCGCGCTCCGCGTCGATGGCGGCCTGGGACGCGGCGCCCCGGTCCCCGGCCAGCCGCAGCTCCACCACGTCACCCGGGATGACCCGGATGAGGATGAAGGTGACGACCGCCACCCCCACGATGGTGGGGAACATGAGCAGGAAGCGCTTGATCAGGTATTTCCACATGGGGTGCAGGCGGGCCCGCGCCGGAGGGCGTCCGGCGCGGGCCCGCGGAGATCTCCCCTACTCCGACAGCCAGACCGTGTCGAGCATGTTGTTCAGATAGTGGCTGGGCGTGATCGTCCAGCCGTGGACCTTCGAGTTGTGCGGGATGATCCGGTGCCACTGCAGCGTGTAGATGACGTGCGTCTCCTCGTCGAGGAGCCGCTTCTCGAGCTGGCGGATGATCTTCTTGCGGTCCTCGATGTCGCCGGCCCGCGCCTGCTTCTGGTACAGCTCGTCGATCATCTTGTCCTTGTGCTTGCCGTAGTTGGCGTCCGACGTGCTGATGAAGCGCGCCAGGTCCAGGTCCGGCTCCACGATGAAGCCGCACTGGAAGTCCATCGCGACATCGAAGTCGCCCCGCTTCAGCATCGGGTGATACGCGGAGGCCTCGATGGTCTCGATCTTCACGTTGAGCCCGATCTGCCGCCACTGGTCCACGAGCCAGATGCCGACGGGCTCGTAGGGATGCGGGATGCCGCGATTCTTGAAGGTGAACGAGAAGCCGTCGGGGACGCCGGCCTCCTTCAGCAGCCGTTTGGCCTCGGCCCGGTTCGCGTTGATGTCGTGACCGTAGCCGGCGAGCTTCTCCAGCTCGGCGGGCGGCGTCGCGTAGGGCGTGCCCGGCACCTGGATGCCGCCCACGTCCTTCACGATGGTGATCTTGGAGAGCTTCTGCGAGGCCTCGTAGCGGTCGAGGGCCAGCGACAGGGCGCGGCGCACGCGCTTGTCGTCGAACGGCTTCTTCTCGTGGTGCATCGAGACGAAGTTCAGGCAGTCCCACGGGCTCTCCTGCACCGTGATCTTGTTGCCGAGCGCGGAGACCAGCTGGTCACGCTCCGGCGGGCTGAACCCGCGGAACTGGATGTGCGCCCGCTCCCCGCGGATGGCCGCCACCTGCGCGGCCGACGAGCTGATGAACATGGCCCGGTACCCGTCCAGATACGGCTTGCCCTTGTCCCAGTAGTTGGGGTTCTTCTTGCCCACCCAGTGCGAGCCCTTGACGTGCTCGACGAAGGTGAAGGGCCCGGTGCCCATGATGTTCTTCTCGTACCAGTGCATGTCCTTGGCGAGGATGTCCGCCTTGTAGATCCAGTTCCACGGCGAGCAGAGATTCAGGAGCAGCGAGGCCTCGGGATACTTCAGCCGGAAGCGCACCGTGTAGGGGTCCGGCGCCTCCACCACCTCGATCGACCGGTACGACTCCTTGCGGAGCGACTTCACGCCGGCGGGCGGGAAGATGATCTTGTCGTAGGAGGCCTTCACGTCCTTCGACGTCATCTCGGTGCCGTCGTGGAACTTCACGCCCTGCCGCAGCTTGAAGGTGTAGACCAGCCCGTCCTTGGAGATCGTCCACGACTCGGCGAGATCGCCGACCGGCTTGGTGCCGGTCTTGTCGAACGGATCGACCCGCATGAGCAGGTTGTAGTGCGGCGCGATCGGATGGATCACGCCGAACGTCTCCTCGGCGTGCGCGTCGTAGGAGGGCGGCTCCGACGGCACCACGTAGAGCAGCTCTCCCCCGGAGCGCGGCTTGTCCTGTGCCACGGCCGATAGGGGCCAGCTGGTCAGACCAAGAACCACGACGAGGATCGTCGGGATCAACCATTTAGTGCCAGGGCGCATGGACCACCTCCGCGCTGAGATTCTGCGAGACGGCTATGTGAGGATTCAATCCGTCAGGGCAAGCCAGGGTTCCCACTGATTTTCGCTAATTTAGCGGCACCCCACCCCCGTGTCAAGGTGCCCCCGGGAACCTATACTCGGATACAGGCCGCGTAATGGTCGGGCTTGATCTCCCGCAAGGCGGGGACCGTGGTCCGACATTCGGCCACCGCGATCGGGCAGCGCGGATGGAACACGCAGCCCGACGGCGGATTGAGCGGGCTCGGCACCTCTCCGCCCAGGACCACGTGCTCCCGCTTGGCCTCCACCGCGGGGTCCGGGATGGGCACCGCCGAGAGCAGGGCCTGGGTGTAGGGGTGCTGAGGATCCTCGTAGAGCGACTTGCGGTCGGTGATCTCGACGATCTTGCCCAGGTACATGACCGCGACCCGGTCCGAGATGTGGCGGACGACCGAGAGGTCGTGGGCCACGAACAGGTAGGTCAGCCCGAACTCGGCCTGGAGCTCCTCCAGCAGATTGATGATCTGCGCCTGGATCGACACGTCCAGCGCGGAGACCGGCTCGTCGCAGATGATCAGGCTCGGCTCCATGGCCAGCGCCCGGGCGATCCCGACCCGCTGGCGCTGCCCGCCGGACAGCTCGTGGGGGTAGCGCCGCGCCATCATCGGCAGCAGGCCCGCGTGACGCAGCAGCTCCTGCACGCGCGCGGCCCGGGCGGCGCGATCCGGCACGATGCCGTGCACGCTGAGTGGCTCCGCGATGATCTGCCCCACCGTCATGCGCGGGTTGAGCGAGCTGTACGGGTCCTGGAAGATGACCTGCATCCGCCGGCGCAGGCCGCGGAGCTCCGACTCGGACAGGGTGGCCAGGTTGCGGCCCTCGAAGATCACGTCGCCGCTGGTGGGCTGCTCGAGCCGGAGGATGGTCCGGCCGGTGGTGGTCTTGCCGCAGCCCGATTCGCCGACGAGACCGAGCGTCTCGCCGCGATGAATCGTGAAGCTCACCCCGTCGACGGCCTTCACGGTCCCGGCGGCGCCGCCGAAGAGGCCCCCGCCCACCTGGAAATGTTTGACCAGGTTCCTGACTTCTAGAATCGGCTGCGGCGTCCGATTCACCGGGGTCGCCATCTAGGCGCTGGCGACCGCGGCGGCGGTGGGGAGGTCGCGGGCGAGCCAGCAGGCGGAGACGTGGTCGGGGGTGACGGGATCGAGCGGCGGCGTCTCGTGGCGGCAGCGCTCGATCACGTAGGCGCAGCGGGGGGCGAACGAGCAGCCCGCGGGCAGGCGGGAGAGATCGGGCGGCTGTCCGCTGATCGGCTGCAGCTTGGCCCGGCGCGGCTCGTCCAGACGCGGCACCGAGCGCAGGAGCCCGAGCGTGTACGGATGGCGCGGGTTGGCGTAGAGCTCGCGGGCGGTGGCCCGCTCCACGATCTTGCCCGCGTACATCACGTTGACCCGGTCCGCGTAGCGCGCCACCACGCCCAGGTTGTGGGTGATCATCAGGATTGCCACCCCGAGCCGCCGGGAGAGGCTCTTCATCAGCTCCAGGATCTGGGCCTGGATCGTCACGTCCAGCGCGGTGGTGGGCTCGTCGGCCAGGATCAGCGCCGGGTTGCAGGCCAGCGCCATCGCGATCATGATCCGCTGCCGCATGCCGCCGCTGAACTGGTGCGGGAACTGTCGCAGCCGGCGCGCGCCATCGGGGATGCCGACCAGCGACAGCAGCTCGACCGCCCGCGCCTGGGACTCGGCGCGATTCATGTTGAGGTGGACCTCGAGCGGCTCGGTGAGCTGTCGGCCGACGGTGAGGACCGGATTCAGCGAGGTCATCGGCTCCTGGAAGATCATCCCGATCTCCCGGCCGCGCACCTGACGCATCTCCTCCTCGCTGAGCGCGAGCAGGTTGCGGCCCTTGAACAGGATCTCACCGGCCTCGATACGCCCGGCCGGACGCGACACCAGGCGCATCACCGAGAGCGCGCTCACCGACTTGCCGCAGCCTGACTCCCCCACGAGAGCGACCGTCTCGCCCTTGCGGACGTCCCAGGACACCCCGTCCACCGCGCGGATCACGCCGCCCGAGGTGTGGAAGTGGGTGCGGAGACCCCGAACGTCGAGGAGGACCTCCATCAGTCGGGCAGTCTAACACACCGCCTGGGGGTGATCCCGCCCCGAGGCGGGCTAGCGCGTGCGCCCCGGGCCCTGCTGCTCCACCCCGGGCAGCGCGATCCTGAACGTGTCGCAGTCGTTGATCCGGCCGGTCTCGAGGCCGCGGCGGAACCAGCCGGCGCGCTGCTTGGCCGAGCCGTGGGTCCAGCTCTCCGGGCTCACCCGGCCCCCCATCTGCTTCTGGATCCGATCGTCGCCGACCGCGGACGCGGCGGCCAGACCCTCCTCGACGTCGCCTTCCTCGAGGAGCCGGCGCTCGTTGGTCGAGTGGGCCCAGACGCCGGCCAGGCAATCGGCCTGCAGCTCGAGCCGCACCGACAGCGCGTTGGCCTGCTGCCGGTTGCCGCCGCTCTGGGCGTCGTGCACCTTGTCGGAGATGCCCAGCAGGTGCTGGACGTGATGGCCCACCTCGTGGGCGAGCACGTAGGCCTGGGCGAAGTCGCCGGGCGCCCCGAAGCGACTGCGCAGCTCGTTGTAGAAGCCGAGGTCGATGTAGACCTTGCTGTCGGCCGGGCAGTAGAAGGGGCCCGCCGCCGACTCCGCGAAGCCGCAGCCCGAGCGGGTGGCGTCGGTGAACAGCACGAGGCGCGCCCGCTGGTACTCCCGTCCCGCCTTGGCGAACTCGCGGGTCCACGTGTTCTGCACGTCGTCGAGGACGAACGAGATGAAGTCGGCGACCTGCTCCTCGGCCGGAGTGCCCTTGCGGCCGGCCGGCGCGCCGCCAGGGCCGGGCGCCACCTCCGGGCCGGTCGATACCTCACCGCCCTGATCCACCAGCGCGAAGAAGTTCTGACCGAACACCAGGCTCAGCACCAGCAGGATCAGCACCCCGCCGATGCCCAGCCCGCCTCCCACGCGCATGCCCATGCCGGACGATGCACCACGACGATCCTCGATGTCGGAGCTGCGATCCCCTCGCGTCCAGCGCATGGTCGCTCCTCTCACGCCCCCGCGGGCGCGCAGGAGGTCACCCCGAGCTCGGCGATGACCTCCGTGATGGCTCGGAGCACCCCGCGCATCTCGGCCTCGCCGAGCGCGCCGATGCAGCCGATGCGGAAGCTGTCGGCCACCGTGAGCTTGCCCGGGTAGATCAGGAAGCCCCGCTGGCCGAGGCGCTCGTAGAACGTCTCGAAGTGGAATCTGGGATCGGCCGGCATGCGCACCGTCACGATGATCGGCGCCTGCAGCCGGTCCGGCAGCAAGGTCTCGAAGCCGAGGCCGCGAAGGCCGGCCACGAGCAGCGCGCAGTTGCCGCGATAGCGGCGGCCGCGGCCCTCGACGCCGCCCTCGGCCGCGTGCTGCTCGAGGGCGGCGTCGAGCGCCGCGATCACGTGGGTGGGCGGGGTGAAGCGCCACTGCCCGTTCTTCTCCATCGCGATCCACTGGTCGTGGAGATCGAGGCTCAGCGACGGCGCCTGCCCCCGCGCCTCCTCCAGCGCCTCCCGGCGCACGATGGCGAAGCCCAGCCCCGGCGCGCCCTCGAGGCACTTGTTGGCCGAGGCCACCACCGCGTCGAAGGCGATCCGCCGCGCGTCGAGCGGCAGCGCGCCGAAGGCGCTCATCGCGTCGATGAGCAGGCGCCGGCCCGCCCGAGCGGTCACCGCCGCGATCTCCTCGACCGGGTTCAGCACGCCCGAGGTCGTCTCGCACTGCACCACCGCGACGTGGCTGATCGCCGGATCGCGGGCGAGCCTCGCCTCGAGCGCGGTCGGATCGGCCGGCTGGTCCTCCGCGGTCTCCACCGCCTCGCAGGCGCGGCGGTAGTACTCGCACATGCGGACGATCCGACGACCGTAGGCCCCGTTGACCAGCACGAGCAGCTTGCCGCGCGGTGGCAGCAACGTGCCGATCATGGCCTCGACGATGAACGTCCCGCTGCCCTGCAGCGGGACGCAGACGTGGCTGCCGTCACCGTGCACCAGCTCGAGCAGCCGTCGGCGCACCCGCGCGTTCATGGCGACGAACGCCCCGTCCCGGGAGCCCCAGTCGCGGAGCATGGCCTCCTTGGTGGCCCGCGACGTGGTGAGCGGTCCCGGCGTCAGCAGAAACGGCTCGCGCGGCTGGTCGTCCATGTCGCGTGTCCCTCCCTAGCTCCGGATCCGCAGCCCGCTCGGGTCGTAGGGGGCGGCGAGCCCGGCTCGGGCCGAGACGCGCTCGCCCGCGATGTCCAGCGCGAAGCGCCCGCCGTCGATGTACGGCTGATCGATCGGCCCGGAGTGGCGCACGTAGCCCATCGCCACCCCGCGTCCCAGCGTGTGGCCGAAGCCGGCCGAGGTCACCGTGCCCACCACCCGGCCCTCGCGCAGGATCGGCTCGTCGCCCCACGGGAGGGCCGCCGGGTCCTCCAGCACGAAGGTGAGCAGGCGCTTGGTGGGCGGCTCGTCGCGACGGCGCCGCAGTGCCTCCTGGCCGAGGAACGGCGCCGCCTTGTCCAGCCGCACCGCGAAGCCCAGCCCGGCCTCCCACGGCGTATCCTCGATCGTGACCTCCCGGCCCCACGCCCGGTAGGCCTTCTCGAGCCTCAGCGTCTCCATCGCATAGTAGCCGGCGTCGCGCAGCCCCACGTCGCGTCCGGCCTCATGGAGTGCATCGTACACGTCCCGCGCGGACGCGGCCGGAATGTACAGCTCCCACCCGAGCTCGCCCACATAGGTGATTCGCGAGGCGCGCAGGCTCGCGCGGCCGATCGCGATCTCACGGGAGGCGCCGAAGGGGAACGCGCGGTTGGCGAGGTCGGCGCCGCTCACGCGGGCCAGCAGATCGCGCGAGCGCGGCCCCATGAGGCCCAGCACCGCGAAGGCGTCGGTGACGTCGGTGACGGTGGCCCGCGCCCCCGCGGGCAGGTGCCGGCGGATCCAGTCCAGGTCGCGAGTCGCCTGGCCCGCGCCGGTGACGACGAGATACGCGTCGGCGGCGAGCCGAGTCACGGTCAGGTCGCTCTCGAAGCCACCCTGCTCGTTGAGCATCGCGGTGTAGACGATGCGGCCGGGCGCGATCGCCACGTCGTTGGCGCAGAGCCGCTGCAGCGCCGCCTCCGCGTCCGCGCCGTCGACGCGGAACTTCGCGAACGACGTCTGGTCGAAGAGGGCCACCGCCTCGCGGGCCGCGCGGTGCTCCGCGGCCGAGTAGTCGAACCAGTTCTGCCGGCCGAAGGAGTACACCGGCGTCGGATCCACCCCCGCGGGGGCGAACCAGTTCGCCCGCTCCCAGCCCATCTTGGCCCCGAAGGAGGCGCCACGCTCGCCCAGCCGGTCGTGCAGCGGCGAGCGCCTCAGCCCGCGGCCGCTGGTCAGCTCGCGATTCGGGAACGCGATGTGGTAGTGCACGCCGACGATCTCGCTGACCCGCTCGCGCAGGAAGCGCCGGTCGGCGTGGAACGGAGCGAAGCGGCGGATATCAGCCGGCCACAGATCCATCGGCGGCCGATCTCCCACGATCCACTCGGCCAGCGCCCGGCCGGCCCCGCCCGCCGCCGCGATGCCGCCCGAGGAGAAGCCGGCGCCCACGTAGTAGCGGCGCACCTCGGGCGCCTCGCCCATGATGAAGTAGTTGTCCGGCGTGAACGACTCGGGCCCGTTCAGGAAGGTGCGGACCTCCGCGCGCTCGAGCGCGGGCAGGCGCTTGACCGCGTTGGTCATCAGCACCTCGAACTTCTCCCAGTCCTCCTTCAGCGTGGAGAACGAGAAGCCGTCCGGGATGCCGTCGGTGCCCCACGGCTTGGCCCACGGATCGAAGCCGCCCATGAGGAGGCCCTGCACCTCCTCCTTCACGTAGATGTGGCCGTCCGGGTCACGCAGCACCGGCAGGTCCGCGCTCACGCCCGCGATGGGTTGGGTGACGATGTACATGTGCTCGCAGGCGTGCAGCGGGATCGCCACCCCGCTCATGCGCCCGAGCTCGCGGGCCCACATGCCGGCGCAGTTGACCAGGATCTCCGTCGCGATGGGGCCGACCGAGGTCTCGACCCCGGCCACCGCCCCGTTCACCACCTTCACGCCGGTGACCTTGACGCCTTCCAGGAGCCGCGCGCCACCCGCCCGGGCGCCGCGCGCCAGGGCCTGGGTGACGTCGGCGGGATTGGCCTTGCCGTCGCCCGGAATCCACACCGCGCCGACGAGATCCTCGGTCCGCATCAGCGGATAGCGGGCCGCCGCGTCCTCGAGGCCGATGACGTGGGCCTCGACCCCGAAGGCGTTGGCCATCGCGGCGTTGCGCTTGAGCTGCACCATGCGCTCCGCGGTGCGCGCCACGCTGATGCTACCGCACCGCTTCCAGCCGGTGGACTGGCCGGTCTCGGCCTCGAGCCCGGTGTAGAGGTCCACGCTGTAGCGGATGAGCCGCGTGAGATTGATCGAGGAGCGCAGCTGGCCGACCAGCCCCGCCGCGTGCCACGTCGTGCCGCAGGAGAGCGTACCCTGCTCCAGCAGCGCCACGTCACGCCAGCCGAGCTTCGTCAGGTGATACGCGACGCTGTTGCCGACGATTCCGCCGCCGACGATGACGACGCGGGCGTGGGTGGGGAAAGGCGGGCTGAGGGCGGACATTCGTCTAGTTCTTCAGGCTCTTCAGCTGCGGGGGCCCGGACATGGCCCCCGCACTCCCCCATTCGGCGGACACCCCATTGCTTGAGGCTTCCGCACTTCCCCGCTCGGCGGACATCCCGTTGCTTGGGGCCGGCGCACGCCACCAGGCCGCGGACATCGCGTTCGCCTAGGTGGCGTGGTTCAGGGCGAGGTCGAAGATGTCGAAGTTGCGGAGGCGGCGGTTGGCGGCCCCGCGGGGCGTCGGCCGGTTCAGCAGCAGCGGCACGGTCTGCTCGCTGATCCCGCCATGGGAGCGCAGCGGCACATCCAGGCCCGAGAGGTCGTGGCGGGCCTCGCTGGTGCCGAGCACCACGTGCCGCTCCGACACGGCGACGAGATCGCCCACGCGATCCGGCGGCAGCTCGAACCGGCGGCAGGCCGCGTCGCGGCCGAGGACCAGCTCCATGCCGCCGAGGGCGGCCATCCGCTCCCGGATGCGCTCGCCGTCGGCGCCCTCCGGCAGATAGACGGTGGCGAAGGAGCCGAGCGCCCCGTGATGGACGACGTACGGATCGGTGATGGGCAGGATGACGCGGGCCTTCGCGGCGCCGAGCCACTCGTCGAGATGATCCTGAAGATAGATCACCCGCGGGCGGCCGGCCGCGTCGGTCTTGGCGTTCATGCCGTGGTCGGCGGTGACGGCCAGCGTCGCGCCGAGGCCGGCGAGCTTGGCGAAGTAGCCGTCCATCATGCGGTAGAACTCGTTGGCCTCCGCGGTCCCGGGCGCGTGCTTGTGCTGGACGTAGTCGGTGGTGGAGAGATACATGACGTCCGGGCGCATCGACTCCATCAGCTTCACGCCCGCCGCGAACACGAACTCGGAGAGATCGGCGCTGTAGACCGACGGCAGCGGCATCCCGACCAGGCCCAGGCCGTCTCCGATGCCGTGCTCGGCCATCGTGGTCTCGTTGGCCTTCTCGGCCGAGAAGCAGACGCCGGTCATCTGGTGGCCGAGCAGGCGGCGGAGCTTGTCCTTCGCGGTCACCACCGCCAGGCGCGCGCCCCGGGCCGCGAAGGCGGCGAGGATCGTCCCGCAGCGGAGGTAGCGCGGATCGTTCATCATCACCTCGGCGCCCGCATCGCGATCGAAGAAGTAATTGCCGCAGATGCCGTGCGCGGAGGGCGGCACCCCGGTGACGATCGAGAGGTTGTTGGGATTGGTGAAGCTCGGCACCACGCAATCGGCCAGGCGATCGGTGCCCGCGGGCAGTGCGGCGGCCAGATACGGCATGGCGCCGGCCGCGACGGCCTGCCGCACGTAGTCCGGCTCGGAGCCGTCCACGCACACCACGACCAGCGGGCGGTCCGGCCACGCGTAGGACCGGCCGTTCACGGTGACGGCATCGCGAGTCGTCATAGCCAGCTCCTGCACGGGGCGTGTGAGAGGTGCTGCTCGGCGGCCGGCCGCAGGCCCGAGTAGAGACGGCACACCGCCTCGGCCACGCACGGCCAGCGATGCTCGGCGGCCCAGCGCGCCGCCTGCTGGCCGAGCCGCCGGGCCTCCGGGCTGCCGACGAGACCGGCGATCGCCGCGGCCAGCGCGGCCGGATCGCCCTCCGGTACGAGGCGGCCGGTCACTCCGTCCTGCACGGTGGTGGTGAGCCCGCCCACGCGCGAGGCCACGACCGGGCTGCCGCAGGCCATCGCCTCGAGGGCCACCATGCCGAACGACTCGTAGTACGACGGCATCACGGTGGCGTCGGCCGCGGCGTAGAAGAGCCGCAGCCGCCGCTGGGGCTGCGAGCGGAGGAAGCGCACCCGACGCTCCAGCCCGAGCGCGGTCACCTGCTGTCGCAGGGCCGCGCCGTGCCCGTTCTCCGGCTCGTCCTGGTCGCCCCCGACGATCAGCAGATCGGTGGGGGCCGGCACCGTGACCATCGCCTCCAGCAAGGTCTCGAGACCCTTGATGGGCTGCAGTCGGCCGACATAGAGCAGGAGCGGATCGGGCGGCAGCTCCAGCAGATCCTTGGCCTTGGCCGGATCCATCGGCTGGAAGAGGTCGGTGTCCACTCCGCACGGGATCACCGCGATGCGATCGGTGCGCGCGCGGTAGTACCAGACGAGATGCGCGCGCTCCACCACGTTGGCGGCCACGATGCGGTCGGCGGCGGCCACGATGCGCGCCTCCTCGTCGATCCGCAGCGACGGCTCCATCTCGGCGGGGCTCTGGGCCACCGCGTTCTTGAGCCGGCCGAGGGTGTGGAACATCTGCACGAGCGGCGCGCCCCAGGCCTCGCGCAGCCGCAACCCGGCGACGCCGGAGAGCCAGTAGTGGGAATGGATCAGGTCGTACCGGATGCCGTGCTCACGCGCGAAGGCTTCCACGCCCACCGCGAACTCGTCCAGGTGTCGGTGGACCGCCTCGCGCGGCATCGGCGCCTCCGGGCCCGCGGGCAGGTGCACCACCCGCGCGCCCGGACCCAGCTCGACCACGCGGGGAATCGTCGAATTCTGCGACCGGGTGAAGACGTCGACGTGCACGCCCATGCCGCCCAGCTCGCAGGCGACCTGCCGGACGTAGACGTTCATCCCGCCCGTCTCCTTGCCGCCCAGCGCGGCGAGCGGGCACGTGTGCACCGAGAGCATCGCGACGGAGAGCTTCACGCGGTGACCTTCACGTTGAAGACGTCCTCCGGCGAGGGACCGAAGCCGTACTTGTACGGCTCCTCGCCGCGGAGAAAATCGAAGACGGGAACGCCGCGCTCGATCGCGTCGCGGATGACGTGGGCGAGCAGCACGATGCCGGGCGCGAGCTGCGCCCGCGCCGGATCGAACCCGGAGTTGTAGAGTCCGACGCGGCCCGCGTACTCCAGACACAGGAACGCGGCCACCGGGGCACCCTCGTGCTCGAGGAACCAGAGCCGCGCCCACCCCGCCGCGGCCAGCTGCGCGGTGGCGGAGCGGAAGAAGCGCTCCATTCGCTCGTCCATGAAGCGCGCCTTGCCCACTTTCGAGAGGCGGTGCAGCAGGAGGAACCGGGTCAGGGCCTCGTCCCAGCCCGCGGCCTCGCCGTGCGATCGCGCCGTCGCTCCGGGCAGCTCGCGCTCGAGCCGCCGCATCTTGCGTCGCAGCTCGTGCCGGTCCTTCCCGGACAGGCGCCCCAGGTATTCGTCCCACGTGCCGGGCAGCGCGAGCACCGGACAGCGGTCCTGGCGCTCCACCGAGACGGTGAGCCCGGCGCCGGCGGCGAGCGCGGGCAGGAGCGCGGCGGTGGGCGAGGCGGCGCGAATTCCGTGGAGGTCCCACTCGACCGGCTGGTCGGCACGGTGCTGGAGCAGGGCCTGCCAGACGGCCTCCTCGCGACCGTTGCGGGCGATCACGTCGAGGTAGTCGGAGATGTCGACCCCGCCGATGATCCGCAGGCGGCCCGGTGAGTCCTCGTACAGCGGAAGCAGACCGGCCAGCGTGCCGTCGGTGGAGGTCACGCTCAGGACCTGCCGCGGGCGGTCGGCGGCGAACGCCTGACTCCACTCCGTCTGCCACTGCCAGGTCAGGAAGACCGAGGGCAGGCGGGAGCCGTCGACCAGGTCATTCCACGTCGCCTCGTCGAGCGCGGAGAGGGCGGACAGCACATCGACCTTCATCGGCGCGGGCATGGGCTCAGAGCTCTCCGGAATCGCTCGAGCTGCCCGGATCCATCAGGCCGCCGTCGTCGCCACCGCCGCCGTCGCCCTCGGTCATGGCCTCGTCCATCGCGGCGTCGAGGTCATCGCCGAGATCCTCGCCCATCTCGTGGCCCATCTTCTTGACGAACCGGGCCACGCTCCGGGGGTCGTTCTCGTCGAGGTCTCCATAGCCGGACGGATCGGACAGGGCATCGAGGCGGGCGTCTTCGGACTTCACGGTGGCGAAACGGGACATCAGGCGGGATAGCTGGGCGCTGCCGCACCGTGGACATCGAGGGGCGTCGGCGGCGGCGAAGGTGCGGATGAGCAGGCTGAGGCGCCGCTGGCAGCCCTGGCACTCGTACTCGTAGATCGGCACCCCGTGCTCCCTCGCCCGATTTGGATGCGTCATTCTATCACGCAGATTCCGGGCCTTCAGGGACGGCGCCGGGCCGCCCGACGACGCGCTCGCCACTGCTCCTCCACCGCCGCGCGGTCGGCGGTCTCGAGCCCGAGCAGCTCCTTGATTTCCTCACCATTGATGGCGGGTGCGTCACCGACGTTGTTGTTGAGCTTGAAGTAGACCTGACGGGCCTGGCCGTCGAGGGCGCGTCCGCGCGCCACGATGCCGGTCAGCTCCTGACGGGTGTACAGATAGCCGTACTTCTCGGCCACGCTCGGCTCGCGGCCCTGCAGCTGCTTCATGAAGCCCTCGCGGTTGCGGCCGTGCAATCGCACGATCGCGACCGGCGCGGTGAGGGCCACCGTGTCGTCGACCGACGCGGGCGTCCGGGGGGCGTCCACCGAGACGTAGGCCAGCCCGCGCGCGCTCAGCAGGCCCAGGGTCTCCTCGGCGTGGGCGGGCAGCCAGGAGGCGTCGCGGAACTCGACTGCGATGGTCGTCCCGGGCAGCCGCGCCGGCAGGGACGCCAGGTACTCCAGCGCCGCCTCCCCGTACTTCACCCAGGGCGCCATCTGGAACAGCACGTAGCCGAGCTTGCCCGCGTCGGCCAGCGGCTGCAGGGCCTCGCGGAACGTCGCGAAGGCCCAGTCGCGCGCCTCCGGGCCGAAGACCCGGTTCTCGAATCGCCCGCGCGCGTTCGGCCGGGCGGAGGCCGGCAGCATGGGGAGAAGCGGCGGCGGCAATCGCGCCGCGTCGAGGTGGTGCCCGGTCAGCAACGCGTAGGCCTTCACGCTGAACAGGAAGCCGGGTGGCGTGCGCTTCGTCCAGAGGACGGCGTTCTGGGCCGAGAGCGGGGCGTAGAACGTCGAGTTGACCTCAACGCAGTCGAAGAACCGGCTGTACCACCACAGCCGATCCTCGGCGGTCATGCTCTTGACCGGGTAGAACGACCCCTCGTCGAGCATGCTCTTGTCCTGCCACGCGCAGAGGCCGACGCGATACTCGGTGACGACCGGGCGGTCGGGGTGGTAGCGGATCAGCGGGGGCGCGGGCGGTGGGCTATCGGGAGACGACTTCGGCATTGGCGCGGCGCTCGCCCAGCCCGAGCCGGCGATGGAGCGACGCCAGCGATGCGGGGGCCCACCAGTTCCACCGCCCCATGAGCCGCATCGTGGCCGGGACCAGCAGCGCCCGCACGATGGTGGCATCGATGACCACCGCGAGCCCGATGCCGATGCCCACTGCCTGGATGATCACCGACCCCGCGGTCGCGAAGCCGAAGAACACCGCGGCCATGATGGCGGCGGCCCCCGTGATCAGCCGGCCGGTGGACTCCAGCGCCTCCGCCACCGCGTGCGCGGTATCGCCGCCGCGCTCGTACTCCTCCCCCACCCGGCTCAGCAGCAGCACCTCGTAGTCCATGGACAGGCCGAACACGAAGCAGAACATGATGATCGGCGTCGCGGTCTGGATCGGGCCCGGCGTGAATCCGAGCCACGTCGCGAGATGGCCCTCCTGGAAGATCCAGACCAGCGCGCCGTACGAGGCGCTGATGGACAGGAGGTTCATGATCACCGCCTTCAGGGGCAGCAGGACCGAGCCGAGCAGCAGGAACAGCACCACGTAGGTGGCGAGCATCACGAGGCCGACCACGCGCGGGGCGTGACGGGTGACCAGGTCCACGATGTCGAGATCGAACGCGGTCTGCCCGGTCACCAGCACCTCCCCGCCCATCGCCGGATGCGACGAGCGGATCTCCTGCACCAGCGCGCGGGCCTCCGCGCTGGACGGCTTCAGCGGCGTGGACACCACGAGGAGCGCGAGCCGGCCGCCCACCGTCTGGCGCAACAGCTGGCCGACGCCGGGCGGAAGCAGGCTGGCCGGCGTGGTGGCGAGCTGCTGATACTGCTCGCGGGTCACGCTCGGATCGAGGTCCACCAGACTCTCCACCCGGCCCACGCCGGGCCGCGCGATGAGCCAGCGGCTGAGGTCGTAGAGACGGCCCACCCGCTCGCCGGTCAGCGGCGAGCCGTCGGGATACTGCACGACCACCAGGATGCGGTTGCTGTCACCCCCCGGGAAGTGCTCGCGCAGCGCCTCGTCGCCGCGCCGCGAGACCGCGGAGGGGGGCAGCGCGTTGACGTCGCCGGACCCGACCCGCAGGTGGATGAACGGCAGCCCCAGGATCACGAGCCCGGCGGACACCGAGAGGAACACCAGCCACGGATGGTTCATCACGGTCACCGCGACGCCGTGCCACAGGCCGCGTCCGGTGCGCGACCGCTCGGGATGGATGAAGGGCAGCCGCAGCGAGTTCACCCGCGGGCCGAGCACCGCGAGCAGCGCGGGCAGCAGGGTGAGCGCGTACACCACGGCGAGCGTGACCACCACGGTGCCGGCCCAGCCGATCGAGCCGAGGTTGCCGAGGCCGAGGAAGACCATGCCGAGCAGGCCGATCGCCACCGTGAGGCCGGAGAAGAGAATCGCCCGCCCGGCGGTGGCCATCGTGCGCGCGAGCGCGTGCGGACCGTCGTGGACGCGGATCTCCTCCCGAAAGCGGCTCACGATGAACAGCGAGTAGTCGATGGCCACCCCGAGCCCGATCATGGTCACGATGTTGGGCGCGTAGACCGATACCGACGTGTAGCGGGCCATCAGCAGGGTGGCCGCGATGGCGCCGGCCATCGAGAGCGCGCCCACCGCGAGCGGCAGCAGCGCGGCCACCACCGAGCCGAACACCAGCAGCAGCAGCATCACCACCACCGGCAGGATCACCAGCTCGGCCCGGCGCAAGTCGGCGCGCGTGACCTCGGTGAAATCGTGATTGAGGGGAATGTTGCCGACCGGCAGCACCTCGAGCGTGTCGGTCTTCACCTTGGCCCGCAGCGACGGGTACACGTCGGGGGGGAGCACCGAGAACTCGAGGAGGGAGAACGCGGCCGCCTCGCCCTTGAGCTCGACCACGGCCAGGGCGCGCCGGCCGTCGCGCGAGATCAGCTCGGTGGCGGGCACGGCCAGATCGTGCGCGGGCGGGTCGTACGCGGTGACCACGCGCGCCACCCGCGGGTCGCTCCGCAGCGGGGCCAGCGCGCGCTCCACCTCCTGACGGAAGGCGGGATCGCGCGCAGCGCGTGTGGAGCTGCTGAAGATCAGGCTGAACGAGGGCGGCCGGCCCGGCAGCTCACGGCCGATGAGGTCGAGCGCGCGGCCCGACTCGGTGGTGGTGGGGACGTCGGTGGTGGCGAGGCGGCCTCCGTGGACGATCAGCCAGCACGACGGCAGGAGGCTCAACAGCGCGAGGACGATGACGGCAACGCGAACGCGATGTACGTACCGACCCCACCTCGCGAGCATAGGCTCATATCGTAACCCGGATCGCGGGCGAGCCGACGGACTACGCGGCGGGCGCGGTGCTCTCCACGCCGCGCGCCGCGGTCGCGGCCACCACGCCGCCGGTCAGCAGGAGCGCGCCCGCGAGACTCCAGAATACCGGGCGATAACCGCCCAGCACGGTGTAGAGCACCGCCGCGCCCACCGGCCCGAGCGCGCGAGATCCGTTGGCGCCGAGCGCGATCGCCCCGCTGATGCTCGCGTAGTGCGCGGGGCCGAAGACCTCGGCGAGCGTGGTGGCGCGCGCCAGCGTGGCCATGCCGTTGGCGGCGCCGAGCACCGCGATCACCAGCGTGAGGCCGCCGGGCAGCGACGGCGCCAGCGCCACCAGCGCGAGGCCGAGCGCCTGCACCAGGAAGACCGCCATGGTGACGCCGAGCGCGCCGAATCGTCCCCCCACCGCCACGAACAGCAGCCGGCCCGGGATCTGCATCGCGCCCATCCAGCCGATCGCCATTGCCACCGCGGAGGCGGCGTGGCCGTGGGCCACCAGGTACGGAATGAGGTGCAGTGTCACCGCCGCGGTCGAGAAGTTGCCGATGGAGAACGCGACCGCGAGCGCCCAGAAGATCGGCGTGCGGGCCGCGATCGTGAGCGGCGTGCCGGCGTCCCGATCACCGCCGGCGCCCCGCCGGCCGCGGCCGGCGAGGTGAGGGGGCTGGCGACGGAGCACGATCGCGTGCAGCGGGATGGTGAGGACGGCGAGGATCGCGGCGAGGCCCAGCAGCGCGTGCCGCCAGCCGGCGCGCTCGAGCAGGCCGGCGGAGACCGGCATGAAGATCGTGCTGGCGAGGGCTCCGGCCAGGGTGACCGCGGTGAGCGCGCGGTCGCGATGGCGCGTCGGGAACCAGCGCACCACCGCCCCGAAGGCGGGCTCGTACAGCGTGGCGGCCAGGGCCAGGCCCATGAGGATCCACACCGCGTAGAGCGCGCCGAGGCTGTGCACGTGCGACCACGCCACCACCAGCGCGGCGCCGAGGCACGACCCCAGCGTCATCAGGGCCCACGGGCCGCGCCGGTCGAGCCAGCGGCCCACCGGCAGCGCGGCCAGCGCGGCCACCGCCATGCCGACGGTGAACGCGCCGGTGATCGCGACGCGCGAGGCGTTCAGGTCGCGCTCCATCGAGGCCAGGAACACCGGGAAGCCGTAGTACATGATGCCCCACGAGACGATCTCGGTGATCGACAGGGCCGCGACGACGGTCCAGCCGTAGCTCAGAGCAGGCGCTCCATGATGAGGACGTCGACCCAGCGCCCGTCGAGCCGTCCCTGCTCGTGGTAGACCCCGACCGGCGAGAAGCCCATCTTGCGGTAGAGGGTCACGCCCGCCTCGTTGCAGGGAAACGTCGCGAGCACCATCTTGTGGTAGCCGAGCGACTTCGCGAGGGGCAGCAGGTGCTGCAGGAGCGCGCGCCCCACGCCCCGCCCGCGCCAGGCGCGCTCCACGTAGACCGACAGGTCCACCACGTGATCGTACGCCGGACGGGGATTGAACGCGTTGAGGCTGCCCCAGCCGACGATCTGCCCGGCGCTCACCGCCACCACCACCGGATGCCGGGCCGCGCGCGCGGCCATCCACTGCCGGCGCTCGTCGGGCGTGCGTCGCTCGGTCTCCAGCGTGGCGATGCGGTCCTCGATCCCCTGGTTGTAGATGGTGCAGATGTCGGCGGCGTCCTCCGAGACGGCCGCGCGGATCGAAACGTCTCCCATGCGCGTCGTGCCCTCCTGCCCGGCAGTCTGCCCCGCCGGTGTCAATAAGGGAAATAGATTGTTCTCATGCAAACGATAAGGAATACTTTCCAAGCGATGGACCTGAACCCGATCCACGTGCGGACCCTGCGCGAGATCGCTCGCCACGGCAGCTTCTCCCGCGCGGCCGAGAGCCTGCATCTGAGCCAGCCCGCGGTGAGCCTGCACGTGCGCCAGCTGGAGGCGCGCTGCGGCACCCCCCTGCTCGAGCGCGTGGGCAAGCGGGCCTTCACCACCCCCGCGGGCGCGCTCCTGCTGGAACACGCCGGCCGCGCCTTCGCCGAGCTGGAGGCCGCGCAGGAAGCGCTGCGCCGACTGCGCGGGGTGGTGGCGGGACGGCTGCGCCTCGGCACCGGGGCCACCGCCAGCATCCATCTCCTGCCCCCGCTGCTGCGGCAGATGCGGGCGCGCTATCCAGAGATCGAGCTGATCGTGGTCACCGGCAACGCCCCCGACGTCGCGGCCGCCATCTCCGACAACGAGCTGGACGTGGGCCTGGTCACCCTGCCGGTGACCGGGCGGCAGCTCCTGATCACCCCGCTGCGGCGCGACCCGCTGGTGGCGGTGGGGCCGCCGGGCCAGGCCTGGCGCGGCCGCGGCGGGCTCACCGCGGTCGAGCTGGCGCGCCATCCGCTGATCCTCTACGAGCGGGGCGGCACCATCCGGCGCGTCATCGACGCGTGGTTCCGTCGCGGCGGCGCGCGGCCGCGCGTGGTGATGGAGCTGGGCAACGAGGAGGCGATCAAGAAGCTGGTGGGCGCCGGGCTCGGCGTCTCGGTGAGCCCGGCGATGGCGGTGCGGGACGAGGTGCGGGCCGGCGCGCTCCAGGCGCGGCCGCTCTCCCCCGCCCTGGTGCGACGGCTCGGGCTGGTGCGGCGCCGCGACAAGGCGGAGACGCCGGCGCTGCGCGTGTTCCTGGCCGCGGTGGCCGGCCTCAGTGAAAATCGTGCGAGGGCACACTCGCCAGGCGATGCCGCAGCGGCCAGAGCCGCTCGGCGCGCACCGAGGTGACATTGTCCTGACGCTGCAGCGTGCCCTCGATCAGCAGGAAGGACTCCTCGACGAGGGCCAGGCGGTGACGGTGGAAGAGCGCGGGGCGCACGATGACGTTGATCAGTCCCGTCTCGTCCTCGAGGTTGAGGAACACGAACCCCTTGGCGGTCCCCGGCCGCTGCCGCACCACCACCGCCCCCGCCACCTTCACCCACGCTCCGTGACGGAAGGCGGCCAGGTCGCTCATCCGCGACACCCCCATGCGGCCGAGGCGCCCGCGGGAGAACGCCATCGGATGCGGGCCGAGGGTGAGACCGGTGCCGTCGTAGTCGGCCACCAGGCGTTCCGACGCGCTCATCGTCCGCAGCGGCGACGGCTCCCGCGTGGCGGCGAGGCCCTCGTAGAGCGCGCCGGCGGGGCGGCCGGCCCGCTCCGCGGACCAGAGCGCGGCCCGGCGCTCCGGCTCGAGGCTGGCGAGCGCGCCCACCTGGGCGAGGCCGGTCAGCTCGTCGCGACGAAGCCGCCCGCGCTTGACCAGATCCTCCATGGAATCGAACGGCCGCCGCTGCCGCTCCGCCTCGAGCCGCCGCCCCGCCTCCTCGCGTAGCCCACGGACGTAGCGCAGCCCCAGGCGCACCGCGCCGTCCGGCTCGACGGTGCAGAGCCAGCCCGAGTAGCTCACGTCGGCGGGCCGCATGGCCTGCCCGTGCCGTCCCGCGTCGCCGACGATGGTGGCCGGATGGTAGAAGCCCATCGGCTGGTTGTTGAGCAGGGCGGCGTAGAACGCGGCGGAGTGATGGGTCTTGAGATACGCGCTCGCGTAGGCGAGCAGGGCGAAGCTGGCCGCGTGCGAATTGTGAACGATCAGATCGTTGGCGACGAAGTTGTGATCCTCTTCCACGGTGAGATCGTAGGTTTGCCGCATTCCCTCCGGTTCCACGCTGACAACTCGATCCCAGTACACCTCCGAATTCGCGAGTCTCTTCATTTCTACTGAATCGAGCACCGGCAGAACCCGAGGTGCGGCGATCTGGTCTTCTGGTTGGAGACTACCGAGCGGTTTCCAACCGCCTAGAGTGAGAAGCAGATGGTCCGGGGTGGCCACCAACTCTCGTCCCAGCGCGGTGCGTAGACGATAGACGACCCGGAGTCCGCTGGCGGTGGCGGCGAGAACCCGCCGCTTGCGGATCTTCAGCTCTGAGTCGCAGGCCAGGGTGTGCTGGAGCGGAATCCGTCCCTCCACCACGTCTTCGATTCGGACCCGGCGACCGGTGTCGGCATCGATGATCCGGGTATCGCCCACCACGCACTCCGGGAAGCCGTACAGGGCGAAGGCGGTGATGGAGTGGATGATGGCCTCGGCCGCGTCGCCGGTGATGCCCCGGAGGGCCATGCCCGCGCGGAGCTTCACCTCCACCTCGCGCATGGCGCGCTCCGAGCGCTTGAAGCCGAAGGCGCGCCGCAGCTCCTCGGCCTCGCCCCCCGTGAAGCCGGCGGTGGCCATCGCCATGCGGAGCAGCTGCTCCTGGAAGAGCGGCACCCCGAGCGTGCGGCGCAGGATCGGCTCGAGATCCGGATGCGGGACCGTGACCTCCTCGCGCCCGGCGCGGCGCCGCAGGTAGGGATGCACCATGTCGCCCACGATGGGGCCGGGGCGGATGATCGCCACCTGCACCACCAGGTCGTAGAAGCGCTCGGGGCGGAGCCGGGGCAGCGTGGCCATCTGGGCGCGGCTTTCCACCTGGAACACCCCGATGGTGTCGGCCTCCTGGAGCATGCGGTAGACCGTCGGGTCCTGGGGCAGATGGGCCAGATCCACCGGGCTGCCGCGCCGCCGGATCATCTCGAGCGCGTCCTCGAGCAGCGACATCATGCCGAGCCCGAGCAGGTCCACCTTCACGATGCCGAGCGCGGCGCAGTCGTCCTTGTCCCACTGCACCACGCTGCGGCCGGGCATCGTGGCCGGCTCGAGCGGCACGACGCCGTCGAGCCGGCCCTGGGAGATGACCATGCCGCCGGAGTGCTGGCCGAGATGGCGCGGCACGTCCTGGATGGCGCTCCACAGCCGGCCGAAGTGCTGGATGCGCGGCTCCGCGGGATCGCAGCCGGCCTCCTGCAGGTGCGCGAGCAGGCTGTCGCCGGGATCCTTGTACTCCCAGTCGCTCACGAGCTGCGACAGGCGCTCGATCATGTCGGGGGGCAGGGCCAGGACCTTGCCGACCTCGCGCGCCGCGCTGCGCCCGCGATAGGTGATGACGTTGGCGGTCATGGCCGCGCCGAGCCGGCCGTAGCGCTCGTACACGTACTGGATCACCCGCTCGCGGCGATCGCCGCTGGGCAGATCCAGATCGATGTCCGGCCACTCCCCGCGCTCCTCGGAGAGGAAGCGCTCGAACAGCAGCTCCATGCCCACCGGGTCCACCGCGGTGAGGCCAAGGGCGTAGCACACCGCGCTGTTCGCCGCGGAGCCGCGCCCCTGCACCAGGATGTGGTGTGCGCGGCAATACTCGACCAGATCCCAGACGATGAGGAAGTAGCCGGCGAGGTCGAGCCGACCGATCAGGGCCAGCTCGTGGGCGATCTGCCGGCGGGCCTTCTCGGCGAGCGGGCCATCGCGGTAGCGGTCACGGGCCCCGCGCTCGGCCAGCACCCGCAGGAAGCCGATGGGCGTCTGGCCGCGGGGCAGCGGGTAGTCGGGGAAGCGATAGCCCAGGTCCTTCAGGGTGAAGCCGAGGCGCATCGCCAGCTCGCCGGTGTTCGCCACCGCCTCCGGGCAGTCGGCGAAGAGGCGCTCCATGGTCGCGCCGCTCTTCATGAAGTGCTCGCTGTTGCGCGCGAGGAGACGGCCCGCCGCCTCGAGGGTGGTGTGCTCGCGGATGCACGTGAGCACGTCGAGCAGGGGGCGATCGCCGCGCGCGATGAGCCGCGGCTCGTTGGTGGCGAGCGGAGCCACCTGCAGCCGCCGGGCCTCCTCGCGCAGCCATTCGTTGCGCGCTTCCTGCGGACGGTTCAGGTGACGCTGCAGCTCCGCGAAGACGTTGGAGCGGCCGTAGATCGAGACGAGCCGCTCGAGGAGCCGCCGGCCCCCGGCCGCCCCGGCGCGCTCGAGCGCGCGGGCGACCGGGCCGCGCTCGCCGCCGGTGAGGCACACGAGGCCGGGGGCGAACTCGGCCAGCTCGTCGAGGGTGGCCGCGCTCTCGCCCTTCGGCGCCCGCATCTTGACGCGGGTGAGCAGGCGGCAGAGGTTCTGATAGCCCTCGCGGTCTTCCACCAGCAGCGGCAGGCGGCTGCCATCGTCCAGCGTGATCTCCGCGCCCACCCGCGCGGAGATGCCGAGGCGAGTGCCGGCGCGATAGAGTCGCGGCGCGCCGTAGACGCCGTCGGCGTCGAGCAGGGCGATGGCGGGCTGCTCGAGCGCGGCCGCGCGCTCGGCCAGCGCCTCGGGCAAGGCCGCTGCCTCCAGGAAGCTGAAAGCGCTGCGCGCGTGCAGCTCGACGAACATGCAGCGGTCAATCGTAGATCCCGGCGAGGTGCCAGGCGGAGCCGTCGTTGGCCAGGCGGCACAGCGTGCCGTCGGCCAGCTCCACGTCCCACTCGTCCTGGAGCCACGGCCGCTTGCTCCACCACTCGCCCGAGGAGCGCCACGGGCCGGCACCGGCCACGATGCGTCCGCTGAGCCGGCTCGAGCGCAAGGCCACGGGACGGCCCGAGGTGAGCGTGACCGCGGCCGGAGCCGGCGGACGGAGACGGCGCAGGGCGAGGGCGCCGACACCCCTCACCCTGCCCTCTCCCCGGAGGGGAGAGGGAGAAGCCGCGCCCGCGTCCCGGAGGGAAGAGAGAGAGAAAGGAGGAGGAGCATAGGCGCCCAGGCCCACGGCGTCGGGGCGATGGCTGTCGAGCAGCGCCGGAGCGCCTATGCTGTCCGCGCCCACCAGGCCCACCAAACGATTCAGGGTGGCCGCGAGGAGGCGCGGACTGGGGCGGGAGCGATCGGTGAGCGATTCCTGCATCGCCGTGATCCGCGCGGGACGGGCACGAAGCGTGAGGCCCCGGACGATACCGCGGGGCGGACGCGCCTCGAGCGCGAGGCGGAGCAATGCCGCGACGGCGGCGCCATCGGTCATGGGCACCGCGGGAGCGAGCGCGCCCTCGTGGAGGTGGCCGCCGTCGAGGCGGCAGGCCCATTCGAAGCCGTCGGCCGCGAGCCCGCGCTCGCCGAGGCGCGCGCACACTCGCGCGGCCAGCTCGCCCAGGCGCTCGACCGCCGGCGGGAGCGTCTCCATGCCCCACTCGCACTGGACCGATTCCTCGAAGAGCAGCGCCGGCTTCCAGGAGACCAGCGGGCGCGGGTCGTCGCCGCGCACCAACCGCTGCAGCCGCACCCCTTCTCCTCCCAGCCGCTCGAACAGCCCCGCGGTCGGCAGGGCGGCCAGCTCCCCGAGCGTGCGGAGACCCCAGCGGGATAGCCGGGCCGACAGCTCATTCGACAGCTCGAGCAGGGAGAGCGGCGCGACGGCCAGGTAGGCCGCGTCGCCATCCGGATCGACGACGGCGGCGCCGGGCCCCAGGCGTGCGGCGGCCAGGGCCGCGAGCCGGCTCCCCGCGATGCCCACACGTGCCGTCACCCCGGCGGCCGCGGTCATGTCGCGGAGACGTGCGGCGAGCCGGGGCTCGTCACCGAACAGGCCATGCAATCCCGACGCGTCGAGATACACACGCCCGATGCCGCCGTCTTCCACGCGGGGCGAATGGGACAGCGCGACCTGGAGCAGCATGCGGTGAACGGACCCATCGGGCTCGGCATCGGTCGCGGCGAGCAGACAGGCGATGCGGGTCATAGGGTCCAGTCGAGGGCCCAGGTCTGCCCCTCACCTCTCTCACCTCCAGCCCCCTCACCCTCAGCCCCCTCACCCTCAGCCCCCTCACCCTCAGCCCCCTCACCCTGCCCTCTCCCCAGGGGGGAGAGGGAGGAGGGGTGGAGGCGGGAGCGGGCGATGGAGACCTCGGAGCGAAGCCCACCGAGACGGGTGAGCGGACGCAGTCCCCTCCAGCGGGGAGCCAGACGCCGAGTCGTCACGACCAGCGAGGCGGGGCTGCCCTCGCGATGACGTGCAGTATGGACGACCAATGCCGCGTCGCGGTCTTCCACCGCCCGCTGCAGCCGGATCTGAGCGGCGAAAGGCACGGGCCCGAGGTCGTCGAGGTCGAGGACGATCAGCGAGAAGCCGGGACAACGGGCGAGCAGATCGGCGGCGCTCAGCGCCGTGCGGAGACGGCCTGCACACTTCACCCAGAGCAGCGCGGAGAGATCGACGCCGGCCGTCGCGGCGGAGGCGGGATCGAGCGCATCCATCCCGTCCACGTAGGCCACCTGCCCGCGAGTCGTGATCCGGGCAATGAGGGCCAGGAGCAGGCTGCTGCCGCCGGAGGATCGGGGGCCGACGATCTCGCTGAGCCGACCCGGCGGGAACAGGCCGAGCAGGCCGTCGATCCCTTCACGATCCCACCCTGGCGGAGGTGAGGACTCGATCGGGATAGCCATGCCGCGTTCTCTTTATAGATGTCTCGGGCTGATTACACGTCATTTGTTTAGTATATTGCAACAACAAAATACAGTGGGGCCCTCGGAAGGAGCCCTACCAGATACGGTGCCTGCGGCTACTCCCCCGGGCGTCGCCCGAGCCGGCCGCGCGCCAGGGCCACATAGACGGCCGCATAGACGAACACGCCGCAGACATACGCCGCCCAGGCCACCACCCAGATCGGGGCGCCCGCGGCGTACCGCGTGAACCCCTCGTAGGCGAAGATGCTGAGGAACACGCCCGACGGTCCCATCAAGAGCGCGGCGATGGTCCGCGGCGTCGTCCCCCGCGTGACCGCCCAGGGCGCCAGCAACAGCCCGGCCTGCGACAGCAGCCCGATCGCCCCGAAGATGGCCAGGCTGATCACGTCCGTGCGCTCCGGCGCCGCCATGCGCCCGAAGCCATACGCCGCGCTGGCAAAGGACGCGGCCAGCAACAGCCCGGTGAGCCACGTGAGCACGAAGAACAGCACGCGGACTCTCATGCGCTCAGCCAAGCCGGGGTATCTCGTGGGCCCGGACATGAGCGGACTCCGGTCTAGCGGCCGGCGAACTTCTCCTCGATGCCGTGCCACCAGTCGAAGCCCACGCGCCGGAAGATGTCCATCGGGGCCAGCACCGGCCCGGGCTGCCAGTCGGTGCCGTGCTCCTTGAGGTAGGCCAGTGACTTCTCCATCGCGGGCACGGCGGCGGCCATGCACACCGCCGGGAAGATCACCATCTTGAACCCCATCCGCTCCAGCTCGGAGACCGGGACCGCGGGCGTCTTGCCGCCGATGACCATGTTGGCGAGCAGCGGGGCCTTGATCTCGCGCGCCACCTGGCGGATCTCGTCCTCGGTCTGGGGCGCCTCGAAGAAGATGACGTCGGCACCGGCGGCCGCGTAGCGGTTGCCGCGGTCGATCGCGTCGTCCAGGCCGGTGACCGCGCGCGCGTCGGTGCGGGCGATGATCACGAAGTCGGGGTCGGTGCGGTACTCGGCGGCCGCGCGGATCTTGTCGCAGAATTCCTCGGTCGGGATCACCTGCTTGCCCGCGATGTGCCCGCACTTCTTCGGCGCCACCTGATCCTCGATGTGCAGCCCGGCCACGCCCGCCTTCTCGTACTCCCGCACCGTGCGCACCACGTTGAGCACGTTGCCGTAACCGGTGTCGGCATCGGCGATCACCGGCAGCGACACGCAGGAGGCGAGGTGCCCGGCGTGATTGGCCATCTCGGTCAGCGTGGCCAGGCCCAGATCGGGCTGCCCGAGATGCGACGCGGCGGTACCCGCGCCGGTCATGTACACCGCCTCGAAGCCGGCCGCCTCGATGAGGCGCGCGGAGAAGCCGTCGTAGGCGCCGGGCGCGACGATGATGCCGGGCGCGTTGAGCATCTGCCGGAGTCGGGTCGTGGTGCGCATTGGTTGAAGCCTTTCCCGGGCGTTCGGCCCGACGGCGGACGATGCGGCGATCATCCGAGGCGACGCGCGCGATTGTGTTCCACGCTCGTCACGGTTGTCAAACGCTGCGACTTCCGGTTACCTGGACGGGCCATGCGTCCTGCGCACTGCCCCGCACCTCTCAAGGGAGGATACTCCATGCCGCGCCTGACCCTCGTTCTCTCCCTCGTCGTCGGTCTCGTCGCGGTATGGGCCACTCCATCGTTCGCCGACGAGGTCCTCTTCCTGAACGGCGACCGCCTCACCGGCAAGATCCAGAGCGCCACCGGCGGCAAGCTGACGATCAAGACGGAAGGCGCCGGCGACGTCACCGTCGATCTCAGCAAGGTGAAGACGTTCTCCACCGACGAGCCGGTGCGGGTGGGCCGGAAGGGCGCCGAGGATGAGCCCCCGGTGACCTCGCGGGTGGCGGCCGGCCCCGACCGTCAGGTCGAGGCGAGCCCGGCGCCGGGAGCGCCGCCGCAGCCCGTGCCCATCACCGACATCGCGGTCATCAATCCCCCGCTGCCCGAGTGGAAGGGCGCGCTGTCCCTGAACGGCTTGCTGACCACCGGCAACTCCCAGACCGAGCAGCTCGGCTTCCTCGCCAACGCCGCGAAGCGCTGGCCTCACGACCGGCTCACCCTGGGCGCGGAATATTCCTACGGGCGGCAGGAGGACCCGGACACCGGCGAGAAGAGCACCACCATCAACTACGCCATGGCCTTGGCGAAGTACGATCATTTCTTCACCAAGAAGTTCTACGGCTACCTCAACTTCAAGGCCGAGCACGACGAGGTCGCGGAGCTCGAGGTACGGCTCGCCCCCGGCGTCGGCGTGGGCTATCAGTGGTACGAGGGGCCCAGGTTCAATCTCTTGACGGAAACCGGTGTGTCGTGGGTCTACGAGAACTTCAAGCACGCCCCGAGCCACGAGTTCGTGGCCGCGCGGCTGGCCTACGCGGTGGACTGGACCCCGATCGATCCGCTGTACCTCTACCACAAGCTCGAGTACCTGCCCGCGTTCGAGGATCCGGGCGGGGACTACCTGCTGAACGCCGACGCCGGCGTGCGCCTGAGCGTGTGGAAGGCCCTGTTCGCCGAGTTCCGCTACGAGCTGCGCTACGACTCGCGGCCCGCTCCGGGACGGGACACGACCGACCAGCGCTTCATCCTCGGCGCGGGCTGGTCCTTCTGAGTCCCGAGACGGAGACGGGTCGGTTGAGCGCGCTCGCGGCCTGGAGTAGACTGCCGCTTGCGCGTCGCGCGCGATCCCTCGCAGCCATCGGGAGCCAGGCCATGCCGTTCGCCCACGTCGGCGAAGTCAAGCTGTTCTACGAGGAGACCGGACAGGGCGTGCCCCTGGTCTTCGTCCACGAGTTCGCGGGCGACTACCAGAGCTGGCACCTGCAGGTGCGCGGCTTCGCCCGGCGCTATCGCACCATCGCCTACAACGCGCGGGGCTATCCGCCGTCGGACGTACCCGACAAGCCCGAGGCGTACTCGCAGCAACAGGCCGCGGACGACATCCTGGGCGTCCTCGATCATCTCCGCATCGACCGCGCCCACATCTGCGGACTCTCGATGGGCGGCTACGCGGTGCTGCACTTCGGCCTGCGGCATCCGGAGCGCGCGCTGTCGCTGACGGTCGCGGGCGCCGGCTACGGCAGCGTGCCCGGCGAGCGCGAGCGGTTCCGCCGCGACGTGGACGAGACCGCGCGGCGCTTCGAGACCGAGGGCATGGCCGGCGTCGCCTCGTTCTACACCAAGGGCCCGACCCGCGTGCAGTTCATGGACAAGGATCCGCGGGGCTGGCAGGAGTTCTACGACCAGTTCGTGGCCCAGTCCGCGCGGGGCCACGCGCTGACCATGCGGGGCGTGCAGATGTCGCGGCCGTCCATCTTCGAGCTGGAAGCCGCGATGGAGCGGCTCGAGGTGCCAACGCTGATCATGACCGGCGACGAGGACGACCCGTGCCTCGAGCCGGCCATCTTCATGAAGCGCAAGATCCGCTCGTCCGGGCTGGTGGTGATCCCGAAGGCCGGCCACACCATCAACCTCGAGGACCCCGACCTCTTCAACCGCGCCCTGCTCGACTTCCTCACCGCGGTGGACGCCGGCCGCTGGCCGCTCCGCAACCCCAGGTCGCAGACCGGCTCGGCGATCATGCCCGCCGATGCGAGCGCCCCGGGAGATTCGCGATGACGCTGCCGCTGGCCCCCTACACCGTGATCGATCTCACTCGCGCCCGCTCGGGCCCCACCTGCGTGCGCCAGCTCGCCGACATGGGCGCGCAGGTCGTCCAGATCTCCGCGCGCGAGGACGTGGAGGGCGACTTCCCGCGGCGCGGCTTCGACTCCCAGAACCTCCACCGCAACAAGCGCTCGCTCACGCTGGACCTGAAGTCGCCGCGCGGGATCCAGATCATCCACAAGCTGGTCAAGAATGCGGATGTCGTCGTGGAGAACTTCCGGCCCGACGTCAAGACGCGGCTCGGCATCGACTACGAGACGCTCTCCCGCATCAACCCGCGGCTGATCTACGGCAGCATCTCGGGCTTCGGCCAGGACGGGCCGTATCGCGATCGTCCCGGCTACGATCAGATCGCCCAGGGCATGGGCGGGCTCATGTCCATCACCGGCCTGCCCGGCCAGGGGCCGGTCCGCGTGGGCATCCCGGTGGCCGATCTGACCGCCGGCATCTTCCTGGCCCAGGGCATCTTGGTGGCGCTGCTCGAGCGCGAGCGCTCCGGGAAGGGTCAGTGGGTGCACACCTCGCTGCTCCAGGCGATGGTCACGATGCTCGACTTCCAGGCCGCCCGCTGGCTGATCGGCAAGGAGATTCCGCCGCAGGCCGGCAACGACCATCCCACCGCGATCCCGACCGGCGTGTTCCGGACCGCCGACGGCCACCTCAACATCGCGGCCTCGGGCCAGCACATGTTCCGGCGCCTGTGCGAGACGCTGGGCACCGAGCCGCTGCTGGACGATCCGCGCTTCCGCACTGCCCCGGATCGATCGAAGAACCGCAAGGCCCTCGCGGGCGAGCTGGAGCGGGCCTTCGGCAAGCGCACGACCCAGGAGTGGGTGGAGCTGCTCAACGCCAAGGGCGTGCCGTCGGGGCCGATCCTCGACGTCCGGCAGGTGTACGACAACGAGCAGATTCGGCATCTGAAGATGGCGGTGCCGGTGGCGCATCCGGCGCTCGGCGAGCTGCACCTGCAGGCGCCGCCGGTCACGCTGTCCCGCACGCCCGGGCGCGTGCGCACGCCGGCGCCCGACACCGGCGAGCACAACGACGAGATCCTGACCGAGCTCGGCTACTCCGCCGCCGATATCGCCTCCCTTCGCCACGACAAAGTCATCTAGCCCATCGGGAGAGCCATGAGAGAGAACGCGCTGAAGAAGATCTGGGACAGGGGTGAGGCGGTGGTCAACGGCTGGCTGTCCATTCCGAGCGGCTTCTCGGCCGAGGTGATGGCCCACCAGGGGTTCGACTCGCTCACCATCGACATGCAGCACGGCGTGGTGGACTACCAGGTGGCGGTGAGCATGCTGCAGGGCATCTCGACGCTCGGGGTGGTGCCGCTGGCCCGGGTGCCGTGGAATGACCCGGCGCGCCTGATGAAGATCCTCGACGCGGGCGCCTACGGCGTCATCTGTCCGATGATCAACACCCCGCAGGAGGCCGAGGCGATGGTGCGCGCGTGCAAGTATCCGCCCCGCGGCTACCGGAGCTGGGGACCGGTGCGCGCTTCCCTCTATGCGGGGGGCGACTACGGCGATCACGCCAACGTCGAGACCATCGTGATGCCGATGATCGAGACCGCGGAGGCGCTCAAGAACCTCGACGACATCCTGAGCGTCGACGGCGTGGACGCCATCTACGTGGGCCCCTCGGACCTGAGCCTGGCCATGGGGCTGAAGCCCCGGCTCGACCAGACCGACGCCCCGGTGGTGGACGCCCAGAAGAAGATCGCGGCGGCGTGCAAGCGGCACAACGTGGTCGCGGGCATCCACAACGCCACCGCGACCTACGCGCTCAAGATGATCGCCGAGGGCTATCAGTTCGTGACCCTCGCCAGCGACAGCCGGCACATGGCGGCCAAGGCCGCCGAGGAAGTCGGCATCGTGCGCAAGACCGGCACCAAGACCGGGAAGCTGCCGGCCTACTAGTGCCGGCGCGGCTGGACAGCGCGCTGCTCGACCGGGCGCGCGCCCACCTGGCCGCCTTCGAGCGGCGCGCGCTGCCGGACGACGGGCGCCGGCGCGCGGCGGTCGCGGAGGTGCTGTTGCCCGACGAGGAGGGCCGCGCCTGCTTCCTCATCACCCGGCGGGCCGCCACGCTGCGCCGGCATACCGGTCAGTGGGCACTGCCGGGTGGACGGGTCGACACCGGTGAGACCGCCGAGCGCGCGGCCCTGCGCGAGCTACAGGAGGAGGTCGGCCTGACCCTCGACGAGAGCACCGTGCTCGGGGTGCTCGACGACTACGGCACGCGCTCCGGCTTCATCATCACCCCGGTGGTGGTGTGGGCCGAGCCCGACCACGAGCTGGTGGCCAACCCGCACGAGGTCGCCGGGATCTATCGCGTGCCGCTCGCCGAGCTGGACGGGCCGGACGTGCCGCGGCTCATCAGCATCCCGGAGAGCGATCGGCCGGTGATCCAGCTACCGCTGCTCGGCACGCTCATCCACGCGCCCACCGCGGCGGTGCTCTACCAGATGCGCGAGGTCGTGGTGCACGGGCGGCCCACGCGCGTGGACCATTTCGAACAGCCGGTCTGGGCGTGGCGCTGAGGCGCCGCCTCGAGATCACGGGAGGGACGGGTCATGGCAGTGCTCGACGGACAGGTGGCGATCATGACGGGTGGCGGCACCGGCATCGGCCGCTCGGCGGCCCTGATGCTGGCGGCCGAGGGGGCGCTGGTGGTGGTGTCGGGCCGGCGCAAGGCGCCGATCGAGGCGGTGGCCGGCGAGATCACCGCGGCGGGCGGCCGCGCGGCGGCCCGCGTGTGCGACGTGGCGCGGCCTGCGGAGGCGCGCGCGCTCGCCGCGTGGACGGTGGCCCAGTACGGCCGGGTGGACGTGCTGGTGAACAACGCGGGCCACTCCAGCAAGGCCCGCAACGTGCGCTGGGTGCCCCAGGACGAGTGGGACGCCGTGGTCAACGTGAACCTGACCGGCGTCTACGCGCTCACCCAGGCGGTCCTGCCCAGCATGATCGCGCGCGGCGGCGGGACCATCATCACGGTCAGCTCGCTGGCCGCGCTGAAGCCCGGGCTCATCGGCGGCGCGCCGTACGGGGCGGCCAAGGCCGGCGTCCGCAACCTGATGGGCCACGTGCACACCGTGCTGCGCGAGAAGGGCATCCGCGCCACCACCATCATGCCGGCCGAGGTGGACACGCCGATCCTCGACAACCGGCCGCTGGTGCCCGACGAGACGGCGCGGGCCACCATGATGCAGGCCGAGGACGTGGCCCGCGCCATCCTGCTGTGCGTGACCCTGCCCGCGCGCACCGTGATCGAGGAGATCGTGATGAGCCCCACGATCCTGCGCGATCAATCCGCCGATCTCCGGACCGCCCGCGATCTCGGCGCCACCCCGAACGTCCCCTGATCGGGGGTCAGGACGTCAGCTCCCGGGGTCAGACCCGGAAATGTCGGAATGCAAGACCTGACCCCGATAGTCGCGGTGCCAGAGGTCGAGATATTCGACGGCGTTGCGGAGGATGTCGTCGAGCTCGTCCTGGCTCATCTTCCGCACCGGCTTGGCCGGCACGCCCATGACGAGCCAGCCCGCCGGCACCACCTTGCCCGGCGGCACCAGCGCGCCCGCGCCCACCTGCGCGCCCTCCTCCACGACCGCCCCGGTCAGCACCACCGCGCCGATGCCGATGCGGCAGTTGCTCATGACGGTGCACGCGTGCACGACCGCCCGATGGCCGATCGTCACGTTGTCGCCGACGATGCACGGGAACTCGGGGGTGACGTGGAGCACCGAGTTGTCCTGCACGTTGGAGTTGCGGCCGAGCTTGACGAAGTTGTCCTGGTCGCCGCGGAGCACCGTGAACGGCCACACGCTGGCCCCCGCGTCGATCGTCACGTCGCCGATCACCTGGGCGGCCGGATCCACGTAGGCCTCCGGGTGCACGCGCGGGGTGCGGCCGGGCACGCCGCGGATCATCGCGCTCTCACCGGCCGGTCCACCGCGGCGGACGCTTGTCGAGAAAGGCGCGTACGCCCTCCCGGAAATCGGCGCTGGTGTAGGTGGCGGCGATCAGGTCCTCGTCCTCGGGCAGCGTCCGGCTCGCGGAGAGCCGACGAATCGATTCCTTGGTGACCCACAGCGTGATCGGCGCGTGGTCGGCGATCTGGCGCGCCAGCGTAGCCACCCGCGCCTCGATCCGGTCCGCCGGCACGATCTCCTGCACGTAGCCCGCCGCGTGCGCCTCCTCCGCGGTGAGCAGCCGCGCGGTGAACAGCAATTCCTTCACGCGCGAGGGGCCGAACATGTCGACGAAGCGTGCGTAGGCGGCCATGGACAGGCAGTTGCCGAGGGTGCGGGCGATCGGCGCGCCGAAGCGCGCCTCCGGCGTGGCGATACGGAGATCGCAGCACGTGGTGATGCGGAAGCCGCCGCCCACCGCGAAGCCCTGGACCTGTGCGATCACCGGCTTGCGCACCGCCTCGAGGCGCGCCATGCGTCGGTCGCCGTCGCGCTCGTAGGCGATGCCGTCCTCGGCCCGCTCGAATGCCTGGAACTGGCTGATGTCGGTGCCTGCCACGAACGCCTTGCCCCCGGCGCCCCGCAGCACCAGCACGCGTACCGAATCGTCGCGGTCGACTTCTTCACACGTCTCGTAGAGGCGGTCGTACATGTTCCAGGTGAGCGCGTTGTGCGCCTCGGGACGATTGAACGTGAGCGTCATCACCGGCCCGTCGCGAGTCACCAGGACCTCGTCTTGCCTCGACATCCCTCGCGCCCCCTTGTGCAGAATTTCGGTCGCCGCATCGTAGCACGCCCCCTCGCGGCACCGGCCGAGTCGCCAACATGGGAAATTCCCTTCTGGGCATAGGGGGAGACTTCCCGGCGCAATGATTGCGGGTTGAGCGTAACGCGCCGATTCACCAGGTCTCCAGGGGTGGCCTGCCTCTTGCCATCCATCCTGGTCAAGACGCTTCACAAGTCCGGGTCGAGACGACCCTCAGAGGGAGAGGATATGAAGCGATTTGCGATGACGATCGGGCTCGGCGCCGGTCTTCTGCTGCTGGCCGGTCACGCCGACGCGCAGTGGAGATACACCGACGACCGTGGCGTTACCCGGGTCACCCAGTACAAGATCGACATCCCCACCACGCATCGGGACGCGGCCGAGTGGATCGGCCCGGTGGGCATCGGCAAGCCGGCCCTCAGCGAGGAGCAGATCCGGCAGGCCCGCCGCTGGGAGGCCATCGAGCGCCTCGTCAACGCGGAAGCCGGCCTCATCCGGTACCGCAACATGGTGCCGCCGCCGGCGCCGCGAGATCCGGGCGGCCCGCCTCGCTCCATGGCGACGATGTGCATGGCGGGCGAGCTCCGCGCGATGACGTCGCCCGGCAGCTGGAAGGTCGTGGGCTCCTGCGCCGGCGGCTTCAGCACCGGCTACGGGCAGGACGGCTACGGCTCCTTCGGGGGCATCATGGTCCGGTAAACCGAAGCGAACGGCCGGGCGCGTCTTCGCGTAGCATCGGGCCTCAAGGAAGTTCGATGACGCGTCCGGCCGGCTTGATCCTCGACTACGGCAACGTCCTGAGCCGCCCGCAGGACCAGCGCTGGTTCGATCCGGCGGCGGCCCGCATCGGCACGACGGCGGACACCCTCCGTTCCGCCTACTGGCAGCATCGCCAGACGTACGACGCCGGGCTGCCCGCGCGCGAGTACTGGCAGCGGGTGCTCGCCACAGTCGGCTCCGCCCGCGCCGTCGACGCGCTTGACCTGGCCTGGCTGATCGAGCAGGATGTCGCGTCTTGGCTCGTCCACGACGACGAGGTGTGGGCGCTCGCCGCCGGGTTCCGAGCCCGGGGCGGCCGCACCGCATTCCTGTCCAACAGCGGGCCCGAGGTCATGGCAAAGCTGCGGAGCGAGCGACCGATCGATCGCCTCTTCGACGCAGTGGTCATCTCCTGCGAGGTCGGCCTGTCCAAGCCGGACCCGCGGATCTATCGCCACTGCCTCGCGCGCCTCGGCCTCGAGCCGCCCCAGGCGCTCTTCGTCGACGACCGCGCCGACAACATCGAGGGCGCTGCCCGCATCGGCCTCCGCACGCTGCAGTTCGACGGCCCCGACGCCCTGGCGCGCCTGCGGTCGCTGGTCGGGTAAACCGCGCGGCCGACCGATGGCGTCCTACTTGTCCGCCGCCCTGAGCGCGCGGGCCGCCGCCTCGATCGCCTCGACGATGAAGTGATAGCCGGTGCAGCGGCACAGGTGCCCGGCCAGCATCTCGCGGATCTCCTCCGGCGAGGGGTCGGGGCGCTCGCGGAGAAACGCGCAGGCGCTCATGACGATGCCGGGCGTGCAGTAGCCGCACTGCAGTCCGTGCTTGGCCCAGAACGCCTCCTGGATGGGATGGAGGCCCTCGGCGGGCGCCACGCCCTCGATGGTCGTGATGCGCCGCGAGTCGGCCTGCACCGCGAGCATGAGGCACGAGCGCACCGGCTCGTCGTCGAGCAGCACCGTGCAGGCCCCGCACACGCCGTGCTCGCAGCCGACGTGAGTGCCGGTCAGCTCGAGGTCCTCTCTCAGGAAGTCGGCCAGGGTGGTGCGCGGCTCGACGGCGCGCTCGTGCTCCTGGCCGTTCACGGTCAACCGGATCGTCCGGCTCATGCGCCGCTCCCGCACCGCGCCAGGGCGGCCGCGAGGGTGCGCTCGGCCAGCGTCGCGGCCACCCGCCGCCGGTAGGCCGCGGTGGCATGGATGTCGTCGTCCGGCGACAGCGCGGCCGCCGCCGCCCGCGCGGCCTCACCGAGCCGGGTCGGCGTGGGCTCGTGGCCTTCCAGGATCCGCTCGGCGGCCACGCCCCGCATCGGGGTGCCACCGGCCCCGAAGAAGGCCAGGCGCGCGCGCGTGACCGGCCCGCCGGCTGCGCGGGCCAGAACCGCGACGGCGCCGACCAGCGCGAAGTCGCCGTGCCGCCGCGACACTTCCGCGAACCCCCAGCCCGCCCCCGCCGGCGGCAAGGCGAAGCGCACCGCGGTGGCCACCTCGTCGGCGCCCAGTGAGGTGGTCAACGGAGCCCGGTAGAGCCGATCGGCCGCGAGGGTGCGCTCGCCCCGGGGCCCGCGCGCGACCACGACGCCCTCCAGGCAGAGCAGCAGCGCGGGCAGCTCCGACGCGGGATCGGCATGGACCACGTTGCCGACCACGGTGCCGCGATTGCGGATCGGCGGATGGGCGACGTGGCGCAGCACCTCGGCGAAGAGATCGGAGCGCGACGCGGCCCAGCGCTCGAGACGGCGCTGCCGCACGAGCGCGCCGATCTCGAGCGTGCCCGACGACTCGCGCAGGCCGTCGAGGCCCGCGATGTGGTTGATGTCGACGAGCAGCGTCGGCCGCGCCAGCCGGAGCGCGAGCATCGGGATCAGGCTCTGTCCTCCGGCGAGGACCTTGGCGTCCCCGCCCTCGCCGGCCAGCGCGCCCACCGCGTCGTCCAGGGTGACCGGCGCCACGTACTCGAATGGTGCGGCCTTCATGCCGGCTTCGCCCCGGCGCGCTCCAGCAGCCCGAGCACGACCGACGGGCCCAGCGGCGTGCGCGTCACCCGCACGCCCCAGGGCGACAGCGCGTCCTCCACCGCGTTGGCGATGGCGGCCGGCGGCGAGATGGCGCCGCCCTCGCCGATGCCCTTGATGCCGAGCGGATTGCGGGGCGACGGGTACTCGAGGTGGACCGTCTCGATGGCGGGCACTTCCATCGCGGTCGGCACCAGGTAGTCCATGAACGTGCCGGTGAGGAGCTGGGCCTGCTCGTCGTAGACCATCTCCTCGAGCAGCCCGCCGCCGATGCCCTGGGCGACGCCCCCGTGGATCTGGCCCTCGACGATCACCGGATTGATGAGCTTGCCGCAGTCGTGGGCGACCAGGTAACGGAGGAGCTTCACCGCGCCGGTGCCCGGATCCACGTCCACCACCGCCACGTGGACCGCGTTCGTGTAGGTCACGGTGGGCTGATGGTGATAGACCGTCGCCTCGAAATCGGGCGAGGCCACACCGGGCTTCGCGAAGGTCGGGATCGCGGCCCGGATCACCCCGGCCAGTGGCGTGGCCGATCCCGGCGCCCCGCGCACCGAGACCACACCGTCGGCGACCTCGATGTCGGCGGGCGCGGCCTCGAGCAGGGCGGCCGCCGCGGTGACGATCTTCTCGCGCACGCGGCCCGACGCCTCGTGGATCGAGCTGCCCGCGTTCACCGCGCTGCGGGAGGCAAACGTGCCCACCCCGAACGGGATGGCCGCGGTGTCGCCGCCCACCACGGTCACCCACTCGAGCGGGATGCCCAGCGCGTCCGCCGCGATCTGCGCGAACGAGGTCTCGTGGCCCTGGCCCTGGCTGCACGCGCCGGTGGCCACGGTGGCATGACCCGAGGCGTCGAGCTTCACGGTCGCGCCCTCGTAGGGCCCGATCGCGGTGCCCTCCACGTAGCCGGAGAGACCGATGCCGCGGTAGATGCCCCGCTCGCGGAGCCGGGCCTGCTCGGCACGCAGGGCCTCGTAGCCGACCGCACGAAGCGCGTCCTCGAGCGAGGCCTTGCAGTCGCCGCTGTCGTACACGAGCGGATTGCCGTCGCGGTACGGGATGTTCAGCTCGTAGGGCATGTCGGCCTGGGCAAGGTAGTTGCGCCGGCGCAGCTCGGCCGGGTCCAGGCGCAGCTCGCGGGCCAGGCAGTCCACGATGCGGTCCATCGCGAAGACGGTCTCGGGACGGCCCGCGCCCCGATACGGCGCGTTGGGCGTCTTGGTGGTCACGATCCCGCGGCACTCCACGTCCAGATTGGGGACGCGATGCGGGCCGAGCAGATGGGCGACCGTGTTGTACGGCAGCACGATGCCCCAGGAGTTGTAGGCCCCCAGATCGACCCAGATGCGGTCGCGCACCGCCAGCATGGTGCCGTCACGGCGGGCCGCGATCTCGATGTCGTGCACCTGCGCGCGCGCGTGCGCCGAGCCCATCATGTGCTCGCGCCGATCCTCGGTCCACTTCACCGGCCGGCGCGAGGCGATCGCCGCCGCGGGGATGAGCAGGTCCTCCGGGTAGCCGTTGGCCTTGGTGCCGAAGCCGCCGCCGACGTCGGGGGCGATGACGCGAACGCGGCTCGGCGGCAGCCCGAGCGCGGCCACCAGACCCTGCTGGACGAAGTGCACGACCTGGGTGCCGTTCCAGGTGGTGAGGCTGCCGTCGCGCTGATCCCATTGCGCGACCACCCCGCGCGTCTCGATGGGCATGCCCACGTAGCGCGGGATGACGAAGCGCTCCCGCACCCGGGCATCGGCCCGGCGCAGCGCCGCCTCGACGTCGCCGAAGCCGGTCTTGAATGAGAGCGCCACGTTGTCGCCCCACTCGGGATAGAGCACGGGCGCCCCGGGCTCGCCGGCCGTGATCACGTCGGCCAGCACCGGGAGCGGCTCGTAGTCCACCTCCACCCGCTCGCAGCCGTCCTCGGCGACCGCGCGGCTCGACGCCAGCACCATGGCCACGATCTCGCCCACGTGCCGCACCTCGTCCCGGCACATGGCGAGCTGACCGACCTGTCTCATCGTCACCTGCACGCGCGCGGCCAGGCCCGGGGGGATCGCGCCGAAGAGCGGCAGCGGCTTCATCCAGCGCTCCAGGTCCGCGAACGTGAACACGTGGGCGACGCCGGGCAGCCGTCGGGCCGCCTCGGGGCGGATCGCGGTGATGCGGGCGTGCGCGTACGGGCTGCGCACGAAGGCGGCGTGGAGCATGCCGGGCAGCTTGATGTCGTCCACGTAGCGGCCTTCGCCGCGCAGGTAGCGCGGGTCTTCCTTGCGCTTGACCGATGCACCAAAATACTTTGCGCCCATCAACCGTGACCCCTGTTCAGCTGCGGGGGCCCAGACATGGCCCCCGCACTCCCCCAATCGGCGGACATTCGTTCGTGGTTCATGCGGGCTCGTTCGTTCGTGTCGTCAGCCGCCGAGGTAGGCGTGCTTGACGCGGTCGTTGTGCATGAGGTCGCGGGCCGGGCCCTCCAGGGTGATGCGGCCGGTCTCCATGACGTAGGCGCGGCCGGCCAGCTGCAGGGCCATGTAGGCATTCTGCTCCACCATCAGCACGGTCGTCCCCTCCCGCTGGATGCCCGAAATGATCTGGAACACGGACTCGGTGACGGTCGGCGCCAGTCCCAGCGACGGCTCGTCGAACAGGATGAGGCGCGGGCGCGCCATGAGGCAGCGGCCGATCGCCAGCATCTGCTGCTCGCCGCCGGACAGCGTCCCGGCCGGCTGCCGGCGCCGCTCGGCCAGGATCGGAAAGTGCGCGAACACCCGCTCCCGATCGCGGGCGACGTCCGCGGCATCGGTGCGCACGTAGGCGCCCATCTGGAGGTTCTCGTCCACCGTCATGTACGGAAAGACCCGGCGGCCCTCCGGGCAATGCGCGATGCCCCGGCGCAGGATCTCCTGCGGCGCCAGGCGCTGGATCTCGCGCCCATCGAACACGATGCGCCCGGCCGCGGCCCGCACCAGGCCGGAGATGGCCTTGAGCGTGGTCGTCTTCCCCGCCCCGTTGGCCCCGATGAGGCACACGAACTCGGCGGCGCTCACGGTGAGGCTGACGCCGTCCAGCGCGCGGGTGCGTCCGTAGCGTACGCCGACATCCTCAAGCGTGAGCATGGGCCCCCGATCCGAGGTACGCGCGGATGACCTCCGGGTCGCGCTGGACCGCCGCCGGGCCGCCATCCGCGATGAGCCGTCCGTAGTTCAGCACGAGCACGCGATCCGAGATGCCCATGACCAGCCGCATGTCGTGCTCGACCAGGAACACCGTGATCCCCTGCTCCCGGATCTTCGCGATGAGCGCGGCCACCGACTGCTTCTCGGACGCGGTCATGCCCGAGGCCGGCTCGTCCAGCAGGAGGAGCCGCGGCCGGGCCGCCAGCGCGACCGCGAGCTCCAAGCGACGCTGATCGCCGTAGGACAGGGCCGGCGCCGTCTCGTGGCGGCGCGCCCCGAGACCCACGAAGTCGATCACCCGGTCGGCCTCCTCGCCGAGCCGGCGCTCCTCGTCGCGCACCCGCCTGCGGGTGGTGAGCGCGGCGACCACGCCCACGCGTCCTTGCAGGTGCAGGCCGATCAGCACGTTCTCGCGCACCGTGAGAGCCGGGAACAGGCTCGTCTTCTGGAACGTGCGCACGAGCCCGCGGGCGGCGATGCGATGCGGGCGCCACCCGGTGATCGGCTGGCCGTCGTGGCTCACCACGCCCTGGGTCGGACGCTGGAAGCCGGTGATGACGTTGAACGCGGTGGTCTTGCCGGCGCCATTGGGGCCGATGAGGCTCGTGACGGTGCCCGCGGCCACCGTGAAGCTCACCCCGGCGAGCGCGGCCACGCCGCCGAAGCGCACGGTGAGATCCCGGGCCTCGAGGGTGGTCACGAGGTCCTCCCGCGGAGCCGGGCCCCCCGCAGCGTCGGCACGATGCCCGCCGGCATGCAGAAGAGCACCACGAGCAGCAGCACACCGTAGAGCAGCATCTGCCACTGCCACGAGGTGGCGGCCCGGAGCGCCTCCGGCAGCACCGTGAAGAGGACCGCGCCGACCACCGGCCCGGCCAGCGTCCCCTTTCCCCCGGCGACCACCATGATGACCATGGTCACCGTATAGGTGAACAGGAACACCTCGGGGCTCACGAAGCGCGTGTAGTGGGCGTAGAGGCCGCCCGCGAAGCCGGCCATCCCCGCGCTGATGAGCGCGGCGAGCACCAGATAGTGGGTGGCGTCGATGCCCACCGAGGCGGCCAGCGTCTCGTTCTCTCGCAGGGCCACCAGCGCCCGGCCGACGCGCGACCGGATGAGGGCCAGACACACCAGGTAGGCGAGGGCCACCCCGGCGAGCACGAGGTAGTAGTAGGCGGCTTTCGTCCGCAGCGAGAGCGCGGGCAAGCCGGGCAGCGCGATCTCCACCGGCGGCACGCCCGGGATGCCGAGCGGACCGTTGGTCAGATCCATCCAGTTGACGCTGACCAGCGAGACGCAGCCGGCGAACGAGATCGTGAGCAGCACGAAGTACGCGCCGCGCAGCTTCAGCGCGAGGCGGCCGATCACGTAGCCGGCGATCGCCGGCAGCACCGCGGAGGCGAGGAGCCCGATCCACGGCGACCATTCGAGCTTCACGGTGAGCAGGCCGGTCGCGTAGGCTCCGATGCCGAAGAAGGCGGCGTGGCCGAGGGAGAGTTGCCCGGTGTAGCCCAGGAGCAGGTTCAGGCTCAGGGCGAGCACCGCGAAGATGCCGGCCATGATCAGCGTGTGCAGCTGGTACGGATTCCACACCCAGAGCGGCGCCGTCGCGATCACGGCCAGCCCGAGCAGCAGGCCGACCCGGGTCATCCCACGCGCTCCGCGCGGGCGAACAGGCCGGAGGGACGCAGCAGCAGCACCGCCACGATCATGAGGAAGCCGACCGCGTCGCGGTAGCCGGAGGACACGTAGCCGGCCCCCAGCTCCTCGGCCACCCCGAGCACGAGCCCGCCGAGCGCGGCGCCCGCGAAATTACCGAGGCCGCCCAGGATCACCACCGAGAAGGCCTTGAGCGAAGCCAGATCGCCCATCGAGGGATAGAGCAGGAACACCGGCCCGAGCAGCGCGCCCGCGGCCGCGGCCAGTCCGGCGCCGAAGGCGAAGGTGATGGTGTGGATGCGCTCGATGCTCACCCCCATCAGCGCGGCGGTCTCGTGGTCCTGGAAGGTGGCCCGCATGGCGCGGCCGAGCTTGGTGCGCGCCAGCAGCAGGTGCGCGCCCAGGATGAGCAGACCCGAGATCACGAACACGAAGACGCGCAGCGGGGCCACCGACACCGCGCCCAGCACCAGCGGCTGCGTGGAAAACGGGGTCGGGACGCTCTTGGCCACCCCGCCCCAGCCCAGCAGCTCGGCGTTCTGCATGGCGATCCACACCGCGATCATCACCAGCATCACCGTGTCGATGGACTGCCCGCGCATCGGCCGCAGCAAGCACCGCTCGCAGATCGCCCCGGCGAGCGCGCCCACCACGATCGCGACGGGAATGGCCAGGAAGAAATTCACCGAGCTCAGGGTGAGGGCCGCGAATGCGGCGTACGCTCCCAGCGTGTAGAACTCACCGTGGGCGAAGTTCACCACGTTCATCAACCCGAAGACCAGGGTGAGCCCGATCCCGAGCAGGCTGTAGGTGGCGCCCAGCAGCAGCCCGTTCAGCAGGTGCTGGAGAAGCTGGTCCAAGCGCCCGCGGTCGCCGGTCTCGCTACTTCTTCGCCGCGAACGCGGGCAGCGCGATCTTGCCGTCCTTCACCTGGACGATGAAGATGCTCGGCTTGCTCTGGCCGCTCTCCTTGCCCGCCGGCCCGTCCTTCTCGAACTTGATGGGCCCGTTGAGCCCCATCACGTTGACGTTCCAGAGCGCGGCCTGCACCGCCTTCGGCTCCGCCTTGCCCGCGATCCGGATGCCCTCCACCGCGGTGAGCACGCCGTCGTGGCCGCGGAAGCCCTCGGTCAAGCCCTCGAAGGGATGGCCGCGCTTGGCCCACTCGTCGACGAACGCCTTGGCGAGCTTGCCGTCCGGCATCGCCTCCGGGAACCAGGGCAGGAAGAAGAGGATGTGGTAGCTGCCCTCCGCGGCGGCGCCCGCCTGCTTGATCAGCTGGCTCGGGGAGGAGCTGCCGCCGGTGGTGATGACCTTGCGGGTCAGCCGCTGCTCCTGCGCCTGCTTCAGCACGAGCGTGATCTGCTCGACGCTGGTGGTGAGGAACAGCGTGTCGGCCGAGCCCGCCTTCACCTTGGTGATCTGCGCGTTCATGTCCGTCGCGGCCTGGTCCATGTACTCGACCGCGCCCACCGAGGCGCCCGACCGCTTCAGGAGATCGCCGAACGCGCCGACCGAGCCGCGGCCCCAGTCGGTGTTGACCGCGAGGAAGTCGGCCTGCTTGATGCCGAAGTCCTTGAGATACTTCTCGAGGCCGAGCGCCTCCATCTCGCTGGGCGGGCTGATGCGGAAGATCCACGGGTTGCCGCGCTTGGTGATGGTCGCGGCGCTCGAGGTCTCCACCACCATCGGCACGCCGTACTCCTCGAGCTTCGGCATCGCGGCCAGCGTCATCGAGCTGCCCCACGCGCCCATGATGACCGGCACCTTGTCGCGCACGATCAGCTTCTCGGCCGCGGTGGCCGCTTCCTTCGGGTCGGACTTGTTGTCCTCGATCAGGAGGTCGATCTTGCGCCCGAGCACGCCGCCCTTGGCGTTGATCCAGTCCCGCGCGATCTCGGCGCCCATGCGCACGTAGTTGCCGGAGGCGGCCACCGGGCCGGACAGCGGCTCGATCACGCCGATCTTCACCGCGTCCTGCGCGTGCGCGGACGGCGTCCACATCGCCAGCGCGGACGCCAGCGCGAGGGAAAGGGCTCGGATTGCTCGCTTCATGTCTGGACCTCCTATGACGGGCACCGGTCTGAGTTCACCACCGCCGTGCCGCGGTGATTTCCGCGCCCTTATCCTACATTTCATGTCACGTGTCAAATGAAAACCCGGTTGACATCGCTCACCGGCGCGCCAAGAATACGGCTCCATGACCCCGGTGAGAGCGAGCGCCCCGCGCGCGTCGATCGCGCGGTTGCGGCACGAGAGCCTCGGCGAGCGGGTCTACCGCACCGTGCGCGAACTCATCCTGAGTCAGGTCTTCCCGCCCGGCTCCAAGCTGAACGTCGAGCAGATCTGCCGCGACCTGGGCGTGAGCCGCACCCCCGTCTGGGACACCATGCGTCGCCTCGAGAGCGAGGGCCTGGTGAACACGGTGCCGCGCCACGGCGTCTTCGTCCTCAACTACGGCGCGGACCAGATCCGCGATCTGTTCATGGTGCGCGGGGCGCTGGAAGCGCTCGCGGTGCGCCAGGCCGCCCGCCATCTGGACGGCGACTCGCGCGCCGCCCTCGAGGCCGCGATGGCCGAGATGGAGCGCGCGGCGGCCGCCGGCGAGATGGAGGGCTACTCGCGCGCCGCCATCGACTTCCACGACTGCGTCCTGCGCGCCGCCCGCAATCAGGCCCTCACCCGGCTCCTCGAGAACGTCTACGCGCAGATCCTGGTGCTCCGTCTCCGGTCGCTCTACCTGCCCGAGCGGGTCGAGTCGAGCGTGGCCGAGCACCACGCCCTCTTCGAGGCGGTGCGGTCGGGTGACGCCGAGGGCGGCGAGCGGCTGGCCCGCGCTCACGCCGATCACGTGCTGCAAGACGCGCTCGAGTTCACCCGGCGCGCCGAGCGGTAGCCGGCTCTCGATGCTCACCACCGTGCCGGTGATCGACCTGACCCCGTTCGGGGAGGGTGCGCCGGAAAAGCGCGCGGCGGTGGCGCGCGCGATCGACACCGCCTGCACCGACATCGGCTTCTTCACGATCGTCGGCCACCGCGTGCCGGACCGCCTCGTGGCCCGCATGCTCGAGACATCGCGCGCCTTCTTCGACCTGCCCGTCCCGCCCAAGCAGGCGGTGGCGCGCCCGGCGCCCGAGCAGAGCCGCGGCTACATCGCGCTGGGCGACGAGAACCTCTCCTACAGCCGCGGTGACGCCACCGCCGCCGATCTCACCAACGACCGCTGGATCTCGACCATGCACCGCGTGGTGAACCCTCCCCGCGAGACGGCACGAGGCAACCGGCGCCTCTCGATCCCCTTCTTCTTCCAGCCGAACTACGACGCGGTGATCGAGTGTCTGCCCGGCTGCTGCGGTCCCGACAACCCGCCGCGCTACGAGCCGCTCACCTCCGGCCGGCACCGACTCACCAAGTTCCTGCGGGGCGTCGGGGTGGCGACACCGACCGCGCGAGGCTAGCGACCATGGATCCGAAGACCGGCACGCAGTGGAACCGTTACCGCGAGGCCCTGCCCTCCATCGCCGCCGCGGTGGGACGCACGCCGCTGGTGCGGCTCAACCGCATCACCCGCGACGTCGCGCCGGCGATCTACGTGAAGGTCGAGTGGTACGGCGCGACGGGCAGCCTCAAGGACCGGATCTATCTGCACATGTTCGAGCGGGCGGAGGCCCGCGGCGATCTGAAGCCGGGCGTGCGCGTGCTGGAGTGCTCGACCGGCAACGCGGGCATCGCCTGCTCCTGGGTCTCGGCGGTCAAGGGCTATCCGTGCACGATCGTGATGCCGGAGGGCATGAGCGACGAGCGCAAGAAGATCATGCGCGCCTACGGCGCCGAGCTCGTCTTCACGCCGGGCGGCGAGAGCGACGTGGATCTCTCACTGGAGCGTCTGCGGCAGATTCGCGACTCCGAGCCCGGCCGGTACTGGGTGCCCGGGCAGTTCGACAACCCGGACAACGTCGAGGCCCACATCCTCAGCACCGGCCCCGAGATCTGGGAGCAGTCGGGGGGCCGCATCGGCGCCTTCGTGGACTCGCAGGGCTCGGGCGGCCTCCTGACCGGCGTCGGCCGCTATCTGCGCAGCCGCGACCCCGAGGTCAAGCTCTACGCGGTGGAACCCGCGGAGTGCGCATTGCTCTCCCGGCGCGCGTGGGGTCATCACGGCATCGAGGGCATCGGGGACGGGTTCGTGCCGCGCAACCTCGACGTGTCCTTGCTGACCGGGATCATCACCACCACCACGGACGAGAGCGTGGACATCGCGCGACGGCTGGCCCGCGAGGAAGGCATCTTCTGCGGCATCTCGAGCGGCTGCAACGTGGCCGCCGCGTTGAAGCTGGCGCGCCGTCATCCCGGCCTGCCCTCGGTGCTGACCGTCATCAACGACACTGGCCAGCGGTACTTCACCACTCCGCTGTGCGGCGAGACCAAGCACGTCGAGATCCCCGAGCGCGAGCATCCCCTGGACGCCCACACCGTCCAGCAGCTGGACCGCTATCAGAAGACGTGGGAGATCCTCGCGTGACCATCGCCCCCCGCGAGTACGATTTCTACGCCGCGCGGCGACGGATCGAGGACAAGGCCAAGTCGGCCGGCCCGAAGCTCGGCCCCCTCGAGGACGCGGTGGCGCTGGTCAAGGACGGCGACCATCTCGCCATCGGCGGCTGCCTCTACTCACGCACCCCGCTGGCGCTGGTGTGGGCCCTGCTGCGCCGCCGGCCCCGGCGGCTCGCCTTCTCCCGCAACCTCATGTGCTACGAGGGCGAGTGGGGCGTGGTCGCGGGCGCGGTGGACAAGCTGGTCACCTCTTGGATGGGCATCGGGCTCCCGTGGGGCCTCTCGCGCATCCAGCGCGAGTATGTGGAGTCCGGGCGCATCGCGTTCGAGGAATGGAGCCACCTGGGCCTGGGTCTCCGCTATCGAGCCGCCGCCATGGGCGTGCCGTTCCTGCCGTCGCTCACCATGCTGGGCTCGGATCTGATGGGGGTGGGCGGCTCGAAAACGGTGGAATGCCCGTACACCGGCCGCACGCTGCACGCGGTGCCCGCCCTGTTCCCTGACGTCGCCCTGCTGCATGTGCAGCGCGCCGACCGGCTCGGGAACTGCCAGATCGACGGCTACCCGCACATGGACGCCGACATCGCCCGCGCCGCGTCGACCGTCCTGGTGACCGCCGAGGAGATCGTCTCGGAGGACGAGATCCGCCTGCATCCGGATCGCACCGTGATCCCGGGCTTCATGGTGGACGCGCTCGCCCACGTGCCCTACGGCTCCTACCCGCACGAGTGCTACGGCGCCTACGACGCCGAGCCCGACCACTTCACCTCCTACGTCGAGAGCATCCAGCAGCGCGGCGCCGCCGGCGTGGCCGACTACCTGGAGCGCTACGTGTATGCGCCCCGCGGTCACGCCGACTATCTGGCCCTTTTCGGCGAGGTCCGCATGGCCGACGCGGCCGCGCGCGCCCGGATGCTCACCACATGAGCGTCACCGCCAACGAGCTGCTCGCCGTGATGGGGGCCCGCGAGCTGCGCGACAACTCCACCGTGTTCACCGGAGTCGGCGCGCCGATGATGGCCTCCGTGCTGGCCCAGCGCACCCACGCCCCCGGCCTCACCATGATGGTGGAGGGCGGCGTGATCGGGCCGATGTGGAAGCCGGGCGAGCTGCCGATCTCGACCAACGAGATGCGCGCGGCCTACCGCGCCCAGATGCTGCCCGGCATCAGCGACGCGTTCCTGCTCGCCCAGCGCGGCTTCTTCGACGTGGGCTTCATCGGCGGCGCTCAGATCGATCGGCACGGCAACCTCAACACCAGCGCGATCGGCGGCTACGCGCGCCCCAAGGTGCGGCTGCCCGGGAGCGGCGGCGCCAACGACATCATCTCGCTCTGTCGCGAAGTGATGATCCTCACCGTGCACGAGAAGCGCCGGTTCACCGAGCGGGTGGACTTCGTCACGAGCCCGGGCTACCTGGACGGCGGCGATACCCGCGCCCGCCACGGCCTCCTGTTCGGCGGCGTCTCGCGGCTGATCACCACCCTCGGGATCTTCGGCTTCGAGGCGAAGAGCCGCCGCGTGCAGTTGCTTGCCCTGCACCCGGGCGTCAGTCTGGAGCAGGTGCGCGACAACACCGGATTCGACGTCCTCGTGAGCCCCGACCTCACCACCACCAAGCCCCCCACCGACCAGGAGCTCTCCATCCTCCGCATGCTCGACCCCAACCGCCAATTCATCGGATGAACTCACCCCCCACGATTGTCCGCCGACGGGGGGAGGGCGGACGGCCAGGTGGGCCTATGGGCGCAAGAACGATTGTCCGCCGACGGGGGGAGTGCGGGGGCCATTTCGGGGCCCCCGCAGCTG
>Ga0209971_1000010_pt1 | contig 84272 bp, 73 predicted proteins | sample InoplaM3SAM_FD_187588 | JGI IMG/M metagenome (GOLD analysis project Ga0209971, IMG submission 187588) | Arabidopsis thaliana rhizosphere microbial communities from the Joint Genome Institute, USA, that affect carbon cycling - Inoculated... | ecosystem: Host-associated > Plants > Roots >... | reverse complement strand
CGTTCTGCTACGGCTTCCTGGGCGTGCTGTTCCCGCTCTATCTGGCCGAGCGGGGCATGGATGCGTGGGAGATCGGGGTGGCGGTCACACTCACCCTGCTCGCCAGCGCGGCCATGACCTTCGGAATCCGCCGGCCCGCCGAGCGCCATGGCCCGCGCGCGGCCCTCATCGCCCAGGCCGGTCTCATCGTGGTCTCGGCGCTCCTGCTGCTGGCCACCGACCATCCGTGGGTCGTCGTGGGCGCCGCCATGATCGGCAACCTCGCGGTGGGCACCGGCGAGACCGGTCCGTTCCTCACCCTCGAACAGGTCGCGGTCACGCGCGCGAGCCCCCGGGCCGAGCTGACCACCGCACTGAGCCTGTACAACCTGGCCGGCTACGCCGCGTCCGCGGTCGGGGCGGCGACCGTGACGCGCGCCGGCGGCTCACCCCGGCTGCTCTTCGCCGTGTTCCTGCTGGGCGGGCTGGTTCAGATCGCGGCCTACGCGCGGATGGCCGCGGGCGGCCCGGTCCCCGGGGGCGCCCGTTCCGCGGCGGCGATGCCCTCGCGGCCGCTCGTCCGCCGGCTGGCCGCGCTGTTCGCGCTGGATTCGCTCGCCGGCGGCTTCGTGCTGCAGAGTCTCGTCGCCTACTGGTTCTACACGCGCTTCGGGATGGGCCTGGCTGCGCTCGGATGGACGTTCTTCGGGGCGCAGGTGCTCTCGGGCCTTTCGCTGCTGCTCGCCGCTCGCCTCGCCCCGCGACTGGGCCTGGTCAAGACCATGGTGTTCTCGCATCTCATCTCGAACCTGCTGCTGATCGCGGTGGCGCTGGCCCCGTCGGCGTGGCTCGCGGTCGTCATGCTGCTGGCACGCCACCTGCTCTCCCAGATGGATGTGCCGACCCGCCAGAGCTTTCTCATGCTGGCCGTGCAGGACCACGAGCGCGAGGGCGCAGCCAGCCTCACCAATGTGAGCCGCACGCTGGCGCAATCGGTGAGCCCCGCGCTCACCGGCTGGGTGATGACCAGCGTGTCGGTCGCCGCGCCCTTCTTCCTGGGCGGCGGGCTCAAGATCGTCTACGACCTGATGCTCTACGCGACGATCCGGAAGGTCGTTCTCGATACCGGCGCCTCACGTGCGCCGGCCAGCTGAGGTCAGTCGCGCGGGCGGCCGATCATGCAGGAGATCTGGTAGCGATGGCGGGCGACCCACGCGTAGAGCCGAGGCGCCAGCACCTCGACGCCGGGGAGCCGGAACACCCCGGCCAGCCACCGCCACCCGCGGAGCCGGCGCAGGATCTCGGGGATCGCGGCGTCACCGACCAAGACACGGCCATCCGGTAGGATGAGCTGCATGGCCTGGAGACAGTCTCCTTCGGACATCCACGGATACCGAGCGCGGCGCTCAGGCGCCTGGCAAGGCAAGAACTCGAAGTAGCCCGGCACCGCGCGACCAGAGATCCAGGACACCCCACCGCGACACAGGCCGCAGGCGCCATCGTAGATCAGGACCGCGCGCGCCCGGGCGGGGGCCTGGGCTTCCTCGACTTTGGAGCTCATGGGCGGTCATTGTACGCCTGTCGTGCGGCGGCGCTCGATCCAGGCGTGGATGGTCGCGATCAGCGTGCGCGACAGACACCAGCACGCCGCCCGCCGAAGTCAGCGATAGGCGCACGGCGGCACGTTCGTGCGCCACGGCCCCTGGGTCAGGTGCTCGCCGGGCGGGAACAAACGCAGCTGCTCCGCGGGCAGCGTCGGCCGGAGGCGGCGACCGCGCACGGTCAGGAAGTAGGCGGCCCGCATCGCGTCCACGCCGAGGCGTCGCAGGTCCTGCGCATCGCGCGGCAGCGTGCGACGGCGCTCGGCCACCAGCCGTCGCGCCGCGGTCGGGCCGATGCCCGGCACGCGCAGCAGCAGCTCGTACGGAGCGCGCTCGAGCGCAACCGGGAACTGCTCGGTGTGGGCCAGAGCCCAGGCGGTCTTCGGGTCGTGATCGAGCGCCAGGTTGCCGTCGCCACCGAACACCAGCTCCTCGAACCGGAAGCCGTACTGCCGAAGCAGGTGCTCGGCCTGGTAGAGCCGCCACTCGCGGGCCGCGGGCGCGGGCCGGAGGCCTTCCATGGGCGTGCCCTCCACCGGCTGGAAGGCGCTGAAGTGCGCGTGGTGGAGCAGGCCGCGGCCCTCGAGACCGCTCACCACGCCCAGGATCTCGCGGTCGCGCTCGCCCTGCGCGCCCACCACGAACTGCGTCGTCGTCCCCGCCGCCGCGACCCCTTCCCGTCCTTCGAGCCGCGCCTCGCGCGAGAGACGGCCGGCCAGCATGAGGTTCGGCAGAAGATCGCCCGAGTAGTCCTTCTCGCGAGCCAGGCCGCGCACCACCCCGTCGTTGGGGCCTTCGAGATTGACGGAGACACGCGTGGCCAGCCGCGTGGCCTGCACGACCTGCTCGCGCTCCGCGCCGGGCAGCAGCTTGACGTGCACGTAGCCGGCGAAGCCTTCCCGCTTCCTCAAAATCTCGATCGCGGCCAGCATGCGATCGACCGCCCGCGACGCGCGGCCGGGCACGCCCGAGGTGAGGAAGAGCCCCTGGGCGACTCCGGCGCGATGCGACTCCATGAACGTCCGCGCCACCTCCTCCGGCGAGAGCGCGGTCCGCTTCACGCGCCCGCCACAGAACGTCGGGCAGTAGCCGCAGGACAGCGAGCAGGCGTTCGTCTGCATCACGCGCATGAGCGTCGTGGATCCGCCACCGGGCAGGCGGACCGGCCGGATGCCCACCGGGCCGTCGCTCAGTCGCGCGCGGACCGGAAGGCCGGTCTCCCGATCATCGGCGGCGGCGTCGGCCAGGATCCGGAAGCGTTGCGCGCGGTCCATGCGATATACTAAACACAAGTTGAGCTAGACGGCAAGCACGTCCACCTGCGCTAGAATGGCCGGCCATGAGAGCGAGACGAGCGCTGACGATCGGGCTCACCGCCGCTCTCGCCGCGTGCGCGCGCGTTCCGGGTCAAGAGGTGCCGGACGTCCGGACACCGCCAGCCGTGGTCAACGAGATGCTGAGGCTAGCCAACGTAACTACCGATGACGTCGTCTATGATCTGGGATCGGGCGATGGCCGTATCGTCATCGCCGCCGCGAAGGACCGGGGTGCCCGCGGGGTCGGCTACGAGATCGATCCCACGCTGGTGAAGCAGGCCACCGACCGCGCCCGCGGCCTGGGGCTGAGCGACCGGGTCACGTTCCACCAGGGGGATTTGTTCCAGGCCGATCTGCGCCCGGCCACCGTCGTGACGCTCTACCTGGGGAACGAGCTGAACCGCCGGCTGCGCCTGAAGCTCCTCAGCGAGCTCCGCCCTGGCTCGCGAGTCGTATCGCACAACTTCGGGATGGCGGACTGGGTGCCGACGCAGACGATGCAAGTGTCGAGCAGCCAGGGCACCCACACGCTGTACTTGTGGGTGGTGCCCGCGAGGTAACGCGGGCGGTCGAGCACCCCCTCACCCTGCCCTCCCCCCCCGGAGGGGGAGAGGGAGAGGGAGAGAGGGCGGATCAGACGCCGGTGACGACCTTGAGGGAGTCGCGGAGCACGGAGACGAGGCGGTCGACCTGCTCCTCACTCACCACCAGCGGCGGCGCGAAGAAGACGTGCTCGAGCCGCGCGCGCGTGATCACCCCGCGCTTGGTCATCTCGGCGAGCACCCGCGGCCCCACCTTCTTGTCGGCGCCGAAGGGTGCCTTGGTGCCACGATCTTCGACCAGCTCCACCGCGGCCAGCAGGCCCTTGCCGCCGCGGATGTCGCCCACGTGCTTGTGGTCGCCGAGCGCCTGCTGCAGGCCCTTGTGCAGCCGCGTGCCCATGGCCGCCGCCCGCTCCCACAGCCGCTCCCGTTCCATGATCTCGAGGTTCTTGATGCCGACCGCGCAGCAGGTCGGGTGCCCCGAGTACGTGTAGGCGTGCATCCACTTGTCCTCGGGCTTGACGTCGTCCATCGCCTGCTTGATCGCCTTCGAGACCATGATGCCGCCCAGCGGCAGATAGCCCGACGACACGCCCTTGGCGAAGGAGACGATGTCCGGCAGCACGTTCCAGTGCTCGAGGGCGAACCACTTGCCGGTGCGGCAGAAGCCGGTGATGACCTCGTCGGCGATGAACAGCACGTCGTGCTTGTCGCAGACCTGGCGCACCAGCGGGAAGTAGTCGTCGGTGGGATAGAGCACCCCGCCGCCGCCGTGGATCGGCTCGGCGATGAAGGCGGCCACCGTGTCCGCCCCCTCGCGCACGATCGCCTCTTCCAAAAGACGCGCGGCAGTTTGCCCCGCGGTCTCTCCCGGCTTGGCGCCCTCCTGTCGGTACGGATAACACGTTGGAATATGCACGAAGTTCGGCACCCGCGGCTCGAACATCTTCCAGTACGGCGACATGCCGGTGGCGCTCATCGCCTGCAGCGTCACCCCATGGTAGGCCAGCGACCGCGCGATGATCTTGACCTTGTCCGGCTTGCCCCGAGTCTTCCAGTAGAAGCGCGCGGTCTTGAACGCCGACTCGTTGGACTCGGCGCCCCCCGAGGTGAAGAACACGCCCTGCATGTTCTTGTAGGCAATCGTCATCAGCTTGGAGGCCAGCTCGATCGCCGGGATGTTCGACGAGCCCGAGTAGGCCGAGAAGTAGGCCAGCTCGCGGATCTGGTTGGCCGCCGCGTCCGCCAGCTCGGTGCGCCCGTGGCCCACGTTGACGTTCCAGAGCCCGGCCAGACCGTCGATGTACTCGCGGCCCTGCACGTCGGTCAGCACGGCGCCGCGGCCGCGCACGTAGACCATCGGCTCCAGGTGATCGCTCGGATGATGCAGCGGATGGATCAGATGATCCTGGTCGTCCTTGATGAGCTGTGCGGCCTCGACCGGCATGGGTGCCTCCTACGGGCTCGGCTGGTGGTAGATGGATGTGCCGGGCGCGTGCGCCCGGTAGTCCCCGCCCGGAATCGGCACGCCGCGATCGAGTGGGCCGATGTACCAGTAGATCCACGCGGCCATCTCGCGGCCGTCCTCGGTCCGGACGGCAACCTCCCGGCGATGATACTGGGGTCCCTCGACCGAGTCCAGCCTCGACCACAGCGCGGTCTCGGTCACACGGTACACCTCGCCGCGGAGCGCGCCGTCGCGGTCCGCCACCGCGCCGGGATACGAGCCCAGGTCGATGATCCGCCCCGTCACCTGGCCCGGGCCAACGAACAGCGCGCGGCCGTCGAGCAGGTGATGCAGACGGAATCCCCGCATCAGCGTGCCGTAGGTGAAGAGCAGGTCGGTGGGTGGCGTGACGGGGCGGGGGCTACGGGCGGAGCTGCTCGCTCTTCCCGGCGTCTCGCTCCTCACGGGAGCACCCGGCGGCAGCCGCTCAGGTCCGGATGCCGAAGCGCGGGAGGATCCAGCGATTGAGCGCGAACCAGGTGATCAGCACCACCACGACGATGACGGCGGATTCCACGGTCTAGGACTCCGCCTTCTCGTCGCCGCCCACCGCCTGCAGCACCGCGCCCAGGAAATCCCGCTCGGGGATCGCGCCCTCGAAGCCGACCTTGTCGTTGATGACGATCTTGGGCACCGCCATCACCTGGTAGCGCTGCGACAGCTCCGGGAACTCGTTGGCCTCGATGCACTCGGCCCGAACCTTCGGAGACGCGATCGCCATGTGGTGCGCCAGGCGCACGGCCCGGGGGCAGTGCGGTCAGGTGGGCGTCGCGAAGACCTTGATCGTGACGTCCTCGGTGAGCCCCGCGAGCGCGGCCTTGGTGGCGTCGCTCAGCCCGGCGTCCCCGGTGGACACCGCGATGATGGAGTCGATCAGGTTGGAGAACTCGTAGCCGGCCGGCATGCCCAGGAAGCGGATGCCGTAGTCCTGGGCCCCCTCGACCACCACCGCCGGAGACTCGGTGATGCGATAGGCGGCCGCCTGGTCGCGCTCGATGTGCGGATTGAGCACGGTCACCGACAGCTGGTCGGAGAGCGCCGCGACCTCGCGAATGAGGGCCACCGTCTGGCCGTTGTGCTCGCCACCCAGCTCCGAGGCGAACACGGTCAGCTTGACCGGCCCGCCGATGCGCTCGAACTCCTGCTTGACCGCCGCCTCGTCCTTCGCCGAGAGGAATGCCATGCCTGGAGTATACCGACTTACTTCGGGGCGCCCCGGACGATTTCCAGCATGCGGCGATACCCCGAGGGATCGATGCGCGCGTCGATGAGCGCGGGGCCATGCCCGGTCTGCGCCCCGATCAGGGCCTGGCGCAGGCTCGCCTCGTCGGTGGCCGTGAAGGCGCGCAGGCCGAAGGCCCGGGCCAGCGCCGGGAGGTCCGGGCCCGCGTAGCGCAGCGAGACGCCCTCGAAGCCCTTCTGCTCCTGCTTGACCTCGATCAGCGACAGCGCCAGGTCGTTGAACACCACGATGAGGATCGGCAGGCGCAGCCGCGCCACCGTCTCCAGCTCCGCCGCCACCATCATGAGGCCGCCGTCGCCGGTGAAGCACACCACGCGCCGGTCCGGGTGGACGAGCTGCGCCGCGATGGCCGCGGGCAACGCGAAGCCCATGGTGGCGAGCCCGTTCGAGATCAGCAGCTCGCCCGGCTCCAGAGCGTGCCAGTACGCGGTCGCCGGGAACATGTGCGCGCCCGCGTCCACGCTGGCGATGCTGCCGGCGGCGGTCAGCTCGCGCGTCACCTGTGCGACCCGATGCGGGGCCAGCCCGTCCACCGGCACCTCGAGCGCGGTCAGGCGCTCGCGTCGGATCCGGTCCACCGCGGCCACGTCCCAGTCGGATTCGGTCCCCTGCGGAATGAGTCGCGGCGCCAGGTCCTCCAGGATCGCGGCCAGGTCGCCCACCACCTCGAGCGCCGGGGTGAAGTACGCGCCTCCGCCCGGCGCGCGGAGCCGCGGCTCGGCGGCGGCACCGCGAGTCAGGCTCAGCACCGGCGCCGAGTACGACCAGCGCCGGGGAATCAGCTCGACGGTGTCGAGGCCGAAAGCGATGATCAGGTCCGCCCGCTTCACGAGCGGCTCCTCGAGCGCGCCGCCCGTGAAGATGCCGAGGGCCAGCGGATGCGGGTCGGGAATGGCGCCCTTGGCCTTGTACGTGGTCAGCACCGGCGCGGGCAGCGCCTCCGCGAAGGCCTGCAGCCATTTCGCGTCGGCCGGGCGGCAGCCGAGCCCGGCGATGACGAGCGGGCGCTTGGCCGCGCGAATCATGCCGGCCGCCTGCTCCACCTGCGCCTCCTCGGGCGCCGGCAACGGCGCACGCGTGACGGACGTCGCCAGGGGGACGGCGTGCTGCCCGGCGACGTCGGCCGGCAAATCCAGGTGCACCGGTCCGCGCGGCTCGGCCAGGGCCAGCTGCACGGCATGGGCGATCCAGTGCGCCGCCGAATCGGCGCTGACCGTGAGCGTGCCCTTGGTGATGGGACCGACGTGGCTGCTGTGGTCCAGGTACTGGTGTGACGCGAACTCGAGCACCCCGGCCGGGTGGCGATCGCTGATGTAGATCAGCGGCGAGCGATCGAGTAGCGCGTGGGCCAGCCCGGTGGCGCTGGCCGTGACCCCGGGGCCGAGCGTGGACAGCACCGCGCCCGGCCGGCCGGTCAGGTCGCCGGTCACCGCGGCCATGATGCAGGCGGCCCACTCCTGATGGCAGAGCACGAAGGGCAGCCCACGCGCCCGGGCGGCCTCGAGGACTTCCAGATTGGACCCGCCACCCGGCACCCCGAAGATCCGGGGCACCTGGGCCCGCACGAGCCCGTCCACCAGGAGAGCGGCGACGGTCGGCATCCGGGGTCCTGGGCGCGGCTCGCGCCGGGCCGTCGCGCGGCTAGCCTCCCGCGAGACGCGTGAAGACCGGCTCCATGCGCTCGAGGGCCTTGCGGAGGTTGGCCTCGGCGCTGGCGTACGACAGCCGGAGGTACCCCTCGCCGTATTGCCCGAACGCGGAGCCGCCCAGCACCGCGACGCCGGCCTCCTTCAGCAGAATTTCCGCGATCTCGGCGGAAGGACGCTTCAGCGCCTTCACGTTGGGGAACACGTAGAAGGCCCCCCGCGGCAACCGGCACGACACGCCGGGTAGCCGATTGAGGCCGGCCACCAGCACGTCGCGGCGGCGCTTGAACTCGGCCACCATCTCGGTCACCGGCGTCTGATCCCCCTGCAGCGCCGCGATGCCCGCGTGCTGGGTGAACGAGGCGGTGCACGAGTTGGAGTTCACCATGAGCCGGGTCACGTGCTCGGCCAGGGCCACCGGCATCACCCCGTAGCCGAGGCGCCAGCCGGTCATGGCGTACGCCTTGGAGAACCCGTCGAGGATGATGACCAGGTCCTTCATGCCCGGAAAGCGGGTGATCGACGCGAACTCGCCCTCGTAGAGGAAGGCCTTGTAGATCTCGTCGGACAGCACGGGGATGCGGTAGGTCTTGGCGATCTCCGCGATGCGCCCGAGCTGATCGGGCTCCAGCACGCCGCCGGTCGGGTTCTGCGGCGAGTTGATGACGATCAGCTTCGTCTTGCGGGAGACGCTCTTCTCCAGCACGTCGAGGTCGAAGCCGAAGCCACTCTCCTCGCGCAGGGGGATCGGCACCGGCTTGCCGCCCACGAAGTTGATCACCGATTCGTAGATGGGAAAGCCGGGATTGGGATGCACCACCTCGTCGCCCGGGTTGATGAGCGCGGTGATGACGAAGTACATGATGGGCTTCGCGCCGGGCGTCACCACGATCTCATCGGCAGTGATCGGGATGCTGCGCGTGCCCTCCACGTCCTTCACGATGGCCTCGCGCAGCTCCGGCAGGCCGGCGGCGGGGCCATAGTGGGTCGCGCCGCTGTCCAGCGCCCGCTTGGCCGCCTCGCGGATGTGCTTCGGCGTGTCGAAGTCCGGCTCGCCGATCTCGAGGTGGATGATCTCCTTGCCCTGCCGCTCGAGGGCCTTCGCCCGCGCCAGCACCTCGAACGCCGATTCCGTGCCCAGACGTGACATCCGCTCCGCAAAGTCCATGGTGGCGCCGATTATACTCGACCGCGTGGAGTTCGTGGAGATCGCCGCGGGCTGGTTCTGGATGGGGTGGGACGCGGGACACCCGGGTGAGCGCCCGCGACACCGCGTGTGGGTCGATGCCTTCGCGATCGCGCGGTCGCCGGTGACCAATCGCGAGTACGCGGCGGCGGTCGACGCCGGTCAGGCCATGCCGCCCGCGTGGTGGACAGACGCGCGCTTCCGCGACCCGGAACAGCCGGTGGTCGGCGTGAGCTGGCTCGAGGCCACCCGCTTTGGCGAGTGGCTCTCGCGTCGCGACGGCCGCCACTACCGGCTGCCGAGCGAGGCGGAGTGGGAGATGGCCGCGCGCGGCGGGCGCGACGACGCGCGCTTTCCCTGGGGCGACGAGCGACCGCCCGCGGCGCGCTTCGACCGGCCACCGCGCCCCGTCGACACGCCGGCCAACCCGCTCGGCCTGGTGGCCCTTTCGGGCGTGTGTCACGAGTGGTGTCTGGACTGGGAGGACGAGACCTACTACGCGCGCTCCCCCACCCACAATCCACGCGGCCCCGAGACCGGCACGCGTCGGGTCTCGCGCGGCGGCGCCTGGCGGCACCAGGACCCGTGGAGCCCGGTGGCGCATCGCTCGTCACTGCCGCCGGCGCTGCGCTACTCCGACTACGGGTTCCGGCTGGCTCGCGAGCCGGACTGAGCGCGGTCGGCGGCCGTCACCGCCAGTGACTCCGCGCGAGGCAGCCAGTACCGCATGTCCATCGCGCGCAGCATCTCGAGCGCGCGAGCGGCGTGCTCCCGGGCCGGCACCGCGTCACGGGCGCTCTCCGCGAGGATGGCCCGCCCGAGGTGGCACAGCGCCTCGACCGGGCGCAGGCCGAGCGCCCGGGCGGCGTCGAGCGCAGCCTCGTAGCTCTTCGCGTCAGCGGTCGCCGCGGCGAGCATTCGCAGGGCGCCGGCCGCGGACCCGCGCTCTCCCTGCTCGCTGGCCAGCCGGTACGCATCGGTTGCCGCGGCCACCGCCTCGTCGGCGCGTCCGGCCAGCCGGTAGGCCTCGGCCATCCACGTGAGGCGCTGCGCTTGACGGCTCAGGATGTTCAGCGCAGTGCCGCGCTGCACTCCCTCCTCGATCATCGCCAGGCCGCCGCCGCCCGGCTCCTGCCGGCACTGCACGATCCCGCGCGCGCACAGCAGCATCGGGAGCCACGCGGTCAGATCCATCTCGCGCGCGAACGCGATGCCGCGCTCGAGCATCGGCGCCGCCTCGTCCAGATAGCCGCGCGTCAACAGGACGACGCCGAGGGTCATGTGGCTGCCCGCGGTGCTCCACGGATGATCCGCGTCCTGCGCGATCGCGAGCGCGTCGCGGGCGCACGCGATGGCCTCGTCGAACTCGCCCACGTCGGCGAGCGACGCGGCCAGCCACATGCGCGCCGCGACTGACACGAGCCCGGCCATGCCCCAGCGCTCCCGGCGGAGCGGCCCGTCCACCGCGGCCACCGCGCGGCGGAGATGGCGCTGCGCCGTCTGATGGTCGCCGAGCACGTGGTGGGCCTGGCCGAGCCCGAAGTTGGCCGCGATCTGCAGCGGGTCGTCACCGAGCGCCTCGCCGATCTCGAGCGCCCGATGGGCCGCGCGGATCGCGTCGGTCTGCTGGCCGATCGTGTAGTAGGACTGCGTGAGGTACGCGGAGATCCAGCCCAGCCGTCGCAGGTCGCCCGCGGCCTCGGCCCGCTCCTCGGCGGCTCGCAGGTGCGCCAGCGTGCGGGTGAATTCCCCCAGCGGCGCCAGGGAGGCCCGCAGATCGAAGACGAGATCGATCGCGGTGGGGATCGCGTCCTCGCGGGGGCCGTCGGCCTCGAGGATCTCGAGGGCCTGCTCGTAGAAGCCCACCGCCTCCCGGTGGGCGGAGCGCGCGGCCGCCCGGGCCCCGGCCTGCCGGAGATACTCCACCGCCCGGTCGCGCAGCCCGCCGCGGAGGGCGTGGTAGGCGAGCCGCTCCACGTGCTCGCCGAGGCGGCTCGGGTAGAGCCGCTCGATGGCGGCCACGATGCGCGCGTGCAGTCCCCGGCGCGTCTCGTGCAGCAGGCTGCCGTAGGCCACGTCGTGGGTCAGCGCGTGCTTGAACGTGTACTCGATCTCGGGAAAGAAGCTCGCCTCGTGGAGCAGCTCGCCGGCCTGCAGCTGGCCGAGGCCGGCGCGCAGCGCCTCCTCGGGCAGGTCGGCGATCGCCTCCAGCACCGGATACGGCACGTCCTTGCCGATGACCGAAGCGGACTGCAGCACGTGCTTCGCCTCGGCGCTGAGCCGGTCGATGCGCGCGGCCAGCACCGCCTGCACGCTGCGCGGCACGTCGATGGCCTCCAGCGGCTGCGCGAGCCGCCGCGCTCCCGGCTCGCCGAGCAGCGCCTGCGTCTCGGCGAGGGCGCGCACGCTCTCCTCGAGGAAGAGCGGGTTGCCGTCGGTCCGCTCGACCAGCACGCCCTTCAGCGGCTCCAGCGCGGGATCCGGGCCGAGCAGGCCGTCCAGGAGGGCGCGAGCCGTCCCGGACGGGAACGGATCGATCCGCAGCTGGACGTAGCCGGCGCGGCTGCCCCAGTGATGGTGGTACTCCGGCCGATAGGCGACGACCATCAGCAGGCGGGCACCCGAGAGCCGCTCCACGAGCCGGTCGAGCAGGGTCTGCGTCTCCTCGTCGATGCGCTGCAGGTCCTCGATGATCAGCACCACCGGCTGGCGCCGGGTCTCCGCCAGGATCACGCTCGCCACCGCCTCCTGGATGCGACGGCGTCGCTGCGGCGGGTCCAGCGCGCGCCAGGCCGGATCGTCGGGCTCCAGATCGGCCAGCGCGAGCAGGGCCGGCACCGCCGGCTCCAGGCCCCGGTCGAGCGCCCGCGTCTTGCTCGCGATCTTCTCGCGCATCGCCCGCGCGTCGTCGCCGGGCTCGATCCCCACGTAGCGACGGAGCGCGTCCACCACCGGCAGCCAGGACGGCGTCTTCCGGTACACGATGGGCCGGCCCTCGAGCACGAGGGCCTCGGCCATCCACGGCCCGTCGGCGAACTCGCGGATGACCCGCGACTTGCCCACCCCGGGCTCGCCGACCAGCGCCACCAGCCGGCCCTCGCCGGTGCGCGCGCGCTGGAGCGCCTGGCGCAGGTGCCCCAGTTCCGCCTCGCGGCCGATGAAGCGGGAGAGGCCGCGCACCGTCGCGGCCTGCAGCCGGTGGCGCGCCGGTCCCGGGCCGATCAGCTCGCGGACGGCCACCGGCTCCGCGATTCCCTTCACCGCGACCGGCGCGAGCGGCTTCGCCTCGAGAAAGCCCTCGGCCAGCCGCGCGGTCTCCGCGGTCAGCAGCGTGCTCCCGGGCCGCGCGAGCCGCTCCATCTGCGCGGCGAGGTAGGTGGTCTGGCCCACCGCGGTGTAGTCCATGTGCAGATCGCCGCCCACGGAGCGCACGACCACCTCGCCGGAGTTGAGCCCGATGCGGAGCTGCACGTCGTGGCCGTGAGGCCGGCCCAGGTCCTCGGTGAGCCGGCGGGCCCGGTCGTGCATCCGCAGCGCGGCGTACACGGCGCGCATGGCGTGGTTCTCGTGCGCCACCGGCGCCCCGAAGATCGCCATGACCCCGTCGCCCAGCACCTGGGTCACGGTGCCCTCGTAGCGGTGCACGGCGTCCATCATCAGCGCCAGCACCGGGTCGAGCAGTCGCCGCCCATCCTCGGGATCGCGATGGGCCAGCAGCTCGAGCGAGCCCTTCACGTCGGCGTACAGCACGGTGACCTGCTTGCGCTCGCCGCCCTCCCCCGCCGCGCGCTGGGCCACGACCTTCTCGGCCAGGTGCGGCGGCGAGCGGTCCCCGGCCGGCATATCCCCGGCGGCGATCGGCTGACCGCAGCCGCCGCAGAAGCGCGCGCCGGGGTCGCGCACGAAGCCGCAGCGCGGGCACGCCGACGGCAGCGCCTGGCCGCACTCGACGCAGAAGCGGTGGCTGGACGGGTTCTCGGTGCGGCAGCGCGGGCAGGCCACCGAGCCGTCGGGGGATCGCGCGTCGGTCCGGGTCATCGTCTAGGCCGGCTCGATTGACGCGAGCCCGGCGCGGAGCCGCTCGAGCTGCGCCTCCGCGTCGGCGCACACCTGCGCGAGCAGCTCGTGTCCGGACCGCGGCCCGCCGGGCGCCCCGATGATCCGCGCGAACTCTCGGGCCGAGGCGCCCTCGAACCAGCCGCCCAGGCGCCCCCGCACGAGCGCGGCGTATCGCGCGACGGAAGCCCCGTCGCGCAGGTCGTCCGGCGCCGCCTCGCTGCGCCAGTCGTCCGAGAAGCGGGCCGTGTCCATGCCGTCGGCGTAGCATTGGCCCAGGCGGAAGAGTCGGAACGCGACGTCGCGGATTCGGCCGTCCCCCGTCGGCGCCTCCCGGTCCATCCCGCTCTCGGGCACGCCGCGGATCAACCGCTCACCCGTGCCCAGCAGGTCGTCGAGACGGCGCCCGAGGGTAGCCGGATCGAGCCGGCTCACCGACCGCTGAAGGTCACCGGCTGCTTCTTGGCGAACGCCACCACCCCGTTGCGGAAGTCCTCGGTGTGCCCGCTCGCCGCGATGGCCTGCGCCTCCAGCTCCATCTGGGTCTCGAGGCTCTCCTGGGTGGACTGGTGGAAGAGGAGCTTGGCCCGGCCGAAGGCCTGGGTCGGCCCCTGCGCCAGCTCGCGTGCGAGCGCGCCGACCGCGCCCGAGAACTCGGCGTCGGGGTGCACGCGGTTGACCAGCCCCCACTCCATCGCCTCGCGCGCGGAGAGCACGCGATTGGTGTAGTGCAGCTCGAGCGCCCGGCGCAGGCCGATCATGCGCGGCAGGAAGTACGACGACGAGCCGTCGGGCGAGGCGGCGATCTTCGAATAGGCCATCGTGAACCTCGTGGACTCCGCCGCCACCACCAGGTCCCCGGCCAGCGCGAGGCTCATCCCGCCGCCCGCCGCGATCCCGTTGACCGCCATGATCACCGGCTTCATGGTGCGCGCCAGCCTCGACACCGCGCCGTGCAGGTAGGTGGTCAGCTCCTTCACGAGGATCCCGATGCGCTCCGGGTTGTCGGCGAAGTCCTTCACGTCGCCGCCCGCGCAGAACGCCTTCCCCGCCCCGGTGATCACGATGCACCGCACCGCCCGATCCTCGTCCGCCTCCAGCGCGGCCTGGAACAGCTCGCGCCCCAGCGTCAGATTCAACGCGTTGTACGCCTCCGGACGATTCAACGTGATCCTCCCGACCCCCTCCTTCACCTCATACAGAACCGTCTCGTAACCCATCTCAGTCTCCAGTCATGAATGTCGTGGTGATCGTCGATGAGCCCGCCGACCGCGACCCGGGCGGGGTGGGGCCGGGGGAACGTCCTCCCCGGGACCGTGTCTTCTGCGCGCTATCGAAGGCTGCTACATCCCATCTCGTGGCTCGAACATGCCGCCCCGCGCGATGCGAGTCAGCGTGTCCCGGGGAGGACGTTCCCCCGGCCCCACCCCGCCCGGACTCGCGCGATCCCGGTGGTCATCGCCGATCGCCCACGCGGTGAAGCTTGAGCAGATTGGTCGTCCCCGTCACCCACATCGGCGCGCCCGAGATGATCACGATGACGTCGTTGTTCCGCACCGTCCCGTCGCCGAGCAGCGTGTCCTCCACCTCCTGGATCATCTCGTCGGTGGTCTCGACCTTGTGCACCAGCCGCGAGGACACGCCCCAGAAGAGCCCGAGCCGCCGCTGCACCTCCGAGTACGGGGTCAGGGCGATGATCGGCACCTCGGGCCGGTCCTGCGAGATGAGCCGCGCGCTGAAGCCGGACTGGGTGAAGGCGACGATGGCGCGGGCGCGGAGCCGCCGCGCGGCCTGGCAGGCCGCCTCCGCCACCGCCTCCGGGAAGCCGTAGGCCTCGGGCCGGGGCCAGGCGACACTCGCCACCGGCGCGGCGCGCTCCGCGCGCTCCGCGATGCGCGCCATCATCTCCACCGTCTCGACCGGGAAGCGTCCGGTCGCGGTCTCGGCCGAGAGCATGATCGCGTCCGCGCCGTCGAAGATGGCGGTGGCCACGTCGCTCACCTCGGCCCGGGTGGGCCGCGAGTGCGTGACCATGGACTCGAGCATCTGGGTGGCCACGATCACCGGCACCTTCGCCTGCCGCGCCTGGCGGATGACGTCCTTCTGGATGACCGGCACCTCCTCGAGCGGCACCTCCACCCCGAGGTCCCCCCGCGCCACCATCACCGCGTCGACCAGCGGCAGCAGCCCCTGGAGGTTGGCCACGATCTCCGCGCGCTCGAGCTTCGCCACGATCGGCATGTTCGCGCCCTGATCGTGGAGGAACTTGCGCACCTCCTGGATGTCGGCGGCCGAGCGCACGAACGAGACCGCCACGTAGTCCACCGCGTGCTCGATGCCGAAGCGCAGGTCCTCGCGGTCCTTGGGGGCCAGGCAAGACACCGGCACCGGCAGGCGCGGGAACGACACGCCCTTGTGGTCGGAGACGACGCCGCCCGAGACTATACGACAGCGCACGTCGCCCTCTTCCACCTTGTCGACGGTGAGCTGGATCATGCCGTCGTCCATCCAGACCGCGTCGCCGGGACGCAGCGCGGCCAGGAACTCCGGATGGTTGAGCGAGCTGCGGGAGGCGGTGCCCTTCACGCCGCGCGCGGTCAGGGTGAACTCCTCGCCGGTCACCAGCGAGGCCTGCCCACCCACGAAGGTGCCCAGCCGTACCTTGGGCCCCTGGAGATCCTGCAGGATCGTGACCGGCCGGCCCCACCGCGTCTCCCCCGCGCGGATGGCCTGGATCACCTCCGCGTGCTCGGCGTGCGTGCCGTGCGAGAAGTTGAGCCGCGCCACGTCCATGCCGGCGGCCACCAGCCGGTCGAGCGTCTCAGGGCGGGAGCTCGCCGGGCCGATCGTGCAGACGATCTTGGTGCGTCTCACGAGGCCTTCAGGGAGCGGGCGAGATACTGGCCGGTGAACGAGCGCTCCTGGCGGGCGACGTCTTCGGGCGTGCCGGTGGCGATGACCTTGCCGCCCTCGTTGCCGCCCTCGGGCCCGAGGTCGATGATCCAGTCCGCGGTCTTGATCACCTCCATGTTGTGCTCGATGATCACCACCGTGTTGCCCTGGTCCACCAGCTGGTTGAGCACCTCCAGCAGTCGGCGAATGTCCGCGAAGTGCAGCCCGGTGGTGGGCTCGTCCAGGATGTAGAGCGTGCGGCCGGTGGCCCGCCGGCTCAGCTCGGTGGCCAGCTTCACCCGCTGCGCCTCGCCTCCGGAGAGCGTGGTGGCGGCCTGGCCGAGCCGGATGTAGTCCAGCCCCACGTCGTGCAGGGTCTGGAGCTTCTGCTTGATGGACGGTACCGGCTCGAAGAAGGCGAGCGCCTCCGCCACCGTCATCTCCAGGATGTCGGCGATGTTCTTGCCCTTGTAGCGCACCTCGAGCGTCTCGCGGTTGTAGCGCTTCCCCCGGCAGACCTCGCACGTCACGTACACGTCGGGCAGGAAGTGCATCTCGATCTTCACGAGCCCGTCACCCTGACAGGCCTCGCAGCGGCCGCCCTTGACGTTGAACGAGAAGCGCCCGGGCTGGTAGCCGCGCACCCGCGCGTCCGGCGTGCGGGCCAGCAGGGTCCGGATCAAGGTGAACACGCCGGTGTAGGTGGCCGGGTTCGAGCGCGGGGTGCGCCCGATCGGCGACTGGTCGATGTCGATCACCTTGTCCAGGTACTGCGCGCCCTCGACACGGTCGTGCAGTCCCGGACGGTCCTGCGCCCGGTGGAGCATCGAGGCCAGCGCGCGGTACAGGATGTCGTTGACCAGCGTGGACTTGCCGGATCCGGACACCCCGGTGACCGCGGTGAAGGTGCCGAGCGGGATCTTCACGTTCATGCCCTTCAAGTTGTGCTCGCGCGGATTGTGGATGACCACGAACTTGCCGTTGGTCTTCCGCCGGCTCGCCGGCACCGCGATGCGCTCGAGCCCGGCCAGGAACCGCCCGGTGAGCGACTCCGCGTTGGCCATCACCTCGTCGGGCGTGCCCACCGCCACCACGTGGCCGCCCAGCTCGCCCGCGCCGGGGCCCAGGTCCACCACGTAGTCGGCCGCGCGCATCGTCTCCTCGTCGTGCTCGACGACCAGTACCGTGTTGCCGAGGTCGCGCAGGCGCTTGAGCGTGTCGAGGAGACGGCCGTTGTCGCGCTGGTGCAGGCCGATGGACGGCTCGTCCAGGATGTAGAGCACGCCCACCAGGCTCGACCCGATCTGGGTGGCGAGCCGGATGCGCTGTCCCTCCCCGCCGGACAGGGTCGCGGCCGGCCGATCGAGCGTGAGGTACTCGAGCCCGACCTGGGACAGGAAGCCCAGCCGCTCGCGGATCTCCTTGAGCACGCGTCGGGCGATCGCCATCTCGCGCTCGGACAGGGCCAGGGTGTCGAAGAACTGGCGCGCCGCCTTGATCGGGAAGCGCACCACGTCGGCGATGGACCGGCCCGCGATCTTGACCGAGAGCGTCTCGCCGCGCAGCCGCGAGCCTCCGCACTGAGGACACGGGCGCTCGGTCATGAAGTGCTCGACCTCGGCTCGCGTCTCCTCGGAGACGGTCTCCTTGTAGCGGCGCTCGAGGAGCTTCACCACGCCCTCGAAGCCATCGTCCGGCTCGCCGTGCAGCACGATGTCGCGCGCCTTCTTCGGCAGCTTCGCCCACGGCACCTCCAGGCTGAACCCGTGCCGCTTCGCCAGCACCCGGAGGGTCTGCTTGAAGATGGCCGAGGCGGACGGCCCGGCCCAGGGCAGCAGCGCGCCGCCGGCCAGCGTCTTGTTCCCGTCCGGCACCACCCGGTCCGGGTCGATCTCGTAGCGGGTGCCGAGGCCGCCGCACTCGGGGCACGCCCCGTACGGGTTGTTGAACGAGAACATGCGGGGCGAAACCTCGGGGAACGAGATGCCGCAGGCCGCGCAGGCCAGCCGCTCGGAGAACAGGAACGAGGCGCCGTCCGGCACCTCCACCTGCACCACCCCGTCGGCCAGCCGCAGGGCGGTCTCCAGGGAATCGGCGAGGCGGCCGCCCACGTTGTCCTTGACCACGAGCCGGTCCACCACCACCTCGATGGTGTGCTTCTTGGTCTTGGCGAGCTCGATGTCCTCGGTCAGCTCGCGGAGCTGGCCGTTGACCCGGACCCGCACGTAGCCCTGGCGACGCAGATCGAAGAAGAGCTTGCGGTACTCGCCCTTGCGTCCCCGCACGACCGGCGACAGCACGGTCAGCCGGACCCCGGCGGGAAGCGTCATGACCCGGTCCACCATCTGCTGCACGGTCTGCGCCGAGATCACGTTGCCGCACTGCGGGCAGTGCGGGGTGCCGACGCGGGCGAAGAGCACGCGCAGGTAGTCATAGATCTCGGTGACGGTGCCCACGGTGGAGCGCGGGTTCTTGCTGGTGGTCTTCTGCTCGATCGAGATCGCGGGCGAGAGCCCCTCGATCGAATCGACGTTGGGCTTCTCCATCTGCTCGAGGAACTGCCGGGCGTATGCCGAGAGCGATTCGACGTACCGCCGCTGCCCTTCCGCATAGATGGTGTCGAAGGCGAGCGAAGACTTCCCCGATCCCGACAGCCCGGTGATGACCACGAGCTGGTCCCGGGGGAGCTCGAGGTCGATGGCCTTCAGATTGTGCTCGCGAGCACCGCGGATGACGATGCGATCGTTGGCCATGGACGCCTCATCATACTCCCGCGGCCGGGCGCGGTAAAACGGAGCGCCCCGCCGCGCGACGCTCCAGCATCACGAACAGCGCGAGCCCCAGCGCGGCACCGGCCGTCGCCACGTGGAAGCCGGCCGTGAACGAGGCCCGATCGACGGTGAGCCCCACCAGCAGCGAGCCGACCATGCCGCCGAGGTCGAACGAGCCGGACAGCGTGCCGATGGCCGACCCGCGCTCCGCCGCCGGCGTGCGGTCCACCAGCAGCGCCACCAGCGTCGGGTAGAACAGGGCCACGCCGCCGCCGAGCAGCACGGCGCCGAGCGCGAGCGTGAAGACCGTCGGCGGCAGCGCCAGCAGCAGGTAGCTCAGCGCGATGAGCACCACCGCCGGCACGATCACCCGGACGCGCCCGACCCGATCGGACAGCCCGCGCAGGCCCACCCGACCCACGATGATGCACGCCGAGAAGAGCGCGTAGAACCAGCCGAGGCTGCCGTCGAGGCCGGCGGCGCGCGCGTGCAGGGGGAGGAACGCGTAGATCGAGCTGTAGCCGACGTTGACCAGCACCACGGTGGCCGCCGCGGGCAGCGCGGCCGGGCTGAGCCACCGGAAGCGCCGGGCGGAGACGCCCGTCGCCGGCCTCCCGGCGAGCCCCCAGACCAGCACGAGGATGCCGAGGCCGAGCACGGCGGCGGCGGCGAAGCACGGGCCCATGTCGCCGCTCCCGTAGAGGAACAGGCCCAGCGGCGGGCCGACCGAGAACGACAGCGCCGTCGCGACGTAGTACACGCCGAGCGCCTCGCCACGCCGCTCTGCCGGGCTGACCTGCGCGGCCAGCACGCCCGCGCCCGTCGAGATCAGCCCGTTGGCGAATCCGATACCCGCCATCAGCGCGATGAGGAGGGCCGGCGCCTGCGCCAGCGGCAGCGCGGCGAGCGTGACCAGCAGGACGGCGGCGCCAGGCAGCATCACCGGGCGGAAGCCGTAACGGTCGACCCAGCCGCCGACCACCGGGCGCAGCAGCATCGAGACCCCGGCGCTCACCGCGAACAGCAGCCCCACCTGCGTCTTGCTGCCGCCAAGGGCGATCACGTGCAGCGGCAGCGTCGCGCTCAACAGGTAGACGAGCACGTGGATGCCCGAGGTGATCGCCAGGCACGCGGCCAGCGTCCGGGTGACGAGCCGCGCCACGCTCAGCGCCGCGTCCGACCCAGCCAGAGCAGGAGCGCGCCGGCGGGCGCGCCGGCGAGCGCGGGATAGGCGGCCACCGCGCCCAGGAGACCGCCGCCCGCTCCACGAAGCTGAAGGGCCGCGCCCGCGGCGAACACCACGAGGCCGAACACGCCGGCGGTCGTGCCAAGCACGGCGCGACGGGGCGGCGCCAGCGTGGCGGGGCCGAGCGCGCAGCCGGCGCCGCCCAGTGCGAGCAGCGTGAGCGCCCACGGATCGACGGGCCAGAGGCTCGCCAGCGCGGCGCCGCCGAAGAGCCCCGCCCAGAGACCCGGATCGCGCCCGATCTCGCCGCCGCCGGTTGGGTCGAGCGCGCCCAGTCGCTCGCGCAACGCCACCGTCGAGGCGAGGAAGGCGGCGAGCGCGGCGACCAGCAGGACCCCCTGGAGCGTGCGATGCCACGGCTCGGCGAAGAGCGTGGGCGCGGGCAGCTCGAGCAGGCGCTCGATGGTGATCCCGCCCAGGAGCACGTCGGGGGCGTTGAGCATCGCGTACACCGCCCACGCCTCGGCCCACAGCAAGGCGATCAGCAGCCCGCCCGCCACGAAGCCGACACCGTCACGCGACAGCCGCACCACCAGGCCCGCCCGCAGCAGCGCGGCGGAGCCGACGAGCAGGGTGACCAGGAGCCCGACGCGGGGGAGCCACCGACGCGGACGATCGTCTGCCCACGCCACGCCCGACGGTGGCGCGCCCGGCACGTGCTTGTCGGCCTCGAAGCGCAACCGCAACGACGGGCGGCGCGACAGCTCGTCCCCGGCGCGCAGCGTGATGACCTGCCCGGGCGACAGGGTCCACTCGATGTCGGCCAGGCGGGTTCCGTCGAGGGTGCGGGCGCGCACCGTGCCGCCCGCGGGCGCGGTGAGGCGATGCACCTCGTCGAAGACCAGCGGCGCCCGGCCACGGGCGAGCCCCAGCTCGCGTCCGGTGGTCACCCAGGAGCTCGACGGCGGAAAGCGGAACGACGACTGGGTCGCCACCCGATCCCACGCCGCGATGGGCCCGAGCCCCGAGGCCCAGCCGATCTGCAGCAGGGGCACCGCGGCCGCGATCAATGCGATCGCGAGCAGCAGCGGCGCGGTTTTCCGCAGAGGACGCCACGCGGTCAGGAGCCATCCCAGCGCCGCGGTGATCGCGATGCCCTGCCACCGAGGCCGGCCCAGCCAGACCGCCACGTCGCCGGCCAGCGCGATGTTCGCCCACAGCAGCACGCCCACCGCGAGCAGAAGGATCACCACCGGGAACAGCGCCCCGCGTCCGCCCGCCGTCGCGGCGTCGCGGCCTCGCGCCGACAGGCCCAGCGTGATGAGCGGCACCAGCAACAGGGTGAGGCCGAGCCACAGGCCGTCGGCCGCGCTGGTGGCGACGGCCGCGGGCACGGCGAGGAGGGCCGCCGGCGTGAGCCATACGGCCAGGATCCGCGCGACCGAGGTCATTCGTCCCGCGACGTCGGGAGCGGATCGGCCAGCCAGCGGATCGCCACCAGCACGCCGATCACCGGGGCGAGCACGCCGCCGTACCACCAGAGCAGCGAGAGGCCTCCGACGCGGATCGACGACACGTGATTGGGCAGCGCGCCGAGGAGGAGGAAGCCGGCGAGCAGAAGCGAGAGCAGCACGACGCCGGCGGTGCGATGGGTCACCGGCCGCATTATAGCGAGGGTGGTAAGATGTCGCCACGAAAGGAGTCCCGTCCATGTCCGATGCGAAGCAACCCGCGCCGATCCAGCGCGTGCTGGTCGTCACCGCCCATCCCGACGACTCCGAGTTCGGAGCCGGCGGCACCGTCGCCCGACTCGCGCGAGAGGGCAAGCAGGTCAGCTACTGCATCGTCACCAACGGCAACAAGGGCTCCGGCGACCGGACCATGACCCCCGAGCGGCTGGCCGGGATCCGGGCGGAGGAGCAGCGCAACGCGGCGCGGGTGCTCGGCGTGGAGACCGTCGACTTCCTCGGCTTCCCCGACTGCGAGGTCGAGGACACCCGCGAGAGCCGCATGGCGGTGACCGCGGCGATCCGGCGTCACCGGCCGGACCGGCTGATCATCCAGAACCCGCACCGCACCAAGAACCTGGGCGCTTCCCACCGCGACCACCGCACAGTCGCGGGCATCGCGCTGGACTGCGTGTATCCCCTCGCGCGCGACCACATGGCCTTCCCCGAGCTGCTCGCCCAGGGTCTCGAGCCGCACAAGGTCCGCGAGGTGTGGATGATGTGGTGGGACAACCCGGAGGTGGTCGTCGACATCTCCGACACGATCGATCTGAAGATCAAGGCCCTCGCCTGCCACGCGAGCCAGTTCAAAGACTTCGCCGCGGTCGAGCACCGCGTCCGCGAGCGGGCCGCCTTCTTCGGCAAGCCCAAGGGCTACGCCTACGCCGAGACCTTCGACGTCATCACGCTCGACCGATGAGAATGCTTCCCCGCCTGGGAGGCTTTCGCTAGAATCACGGGCGTGACGCCAGGACAGCCCATCCCGGCCACCCTGACCGCGCTGATGGGGGGCCGAGCCGCCCAGGACCCCGACGTCCCGTACTTCCACCTCTTCGACGAGGCGGTGACGTACGGCCGACTCTGGCGGGAAAGCGCGCGCTACGCCGCGGGGCTCCGGCGGGCCGGGATCGATCGCGGCGACAAGGTGTGCCTGATCTATCCCACCTGCGCCGAGTTCTTCTACACCTTCTTCGCGGCGCTCCGACTCGGCGCGGTCCCGGTGCCGCTCTACCCCACCCTGGGCGTCGAGGCCACCGCGAACATCTTCCGCGACTCCGAGGCCAAGGCGGTCGTCACCATCGGCTGGTTCCGCAAGGGCGTCGAGGAGTCGCAGGCCGCCGCGCCGAACATCCGGCACGTGCTCGAGCCGAGCGATCTCGAGGTGGACGACACGACGCCCGCGCTGCCCACCGCCGCCGCCGACGACATCGCGTTCATCCAGTACACCTCGGGCAGCACCGGCCATCCGCGCGGGGTCGTGCTGAGCCACGCCAACGTCACCCGCACCGTGGAGTTCATGGCGGAGGCCGCCCAGCTGAGCCGCGACGACGTGGTGGTGTCCTGGCTGCCGCTCTACCACGACATGGGCCTGATCGGCTGCGCGTTCACGCCCCCGGTGAACGGGGCGCCGCTCTACCTGCTGCCGCCCGATCTCAAGAACCCGCGGATCTGGCTCGAGCTGGTCACCCGCGTCCGGGCCACCTTCACGGTCTCGCCCGACTTCGGCTACCGCAACTGCGTGCGCAACATCGGCGACACCACCGGCATCGATCTCTCATCGCTCAAGCAGGCGCTCTCCGGTGCCGAGCCGGTCCGGGTCAGCACCATCGAGGCCTTCGAGCGGAAGTTCGGCGCGCAGAACCTGATCACGCCCTGCTACGGCCTCGCCGAAGCCACCCTGGCCGTCGCGATCTGGCCGCGCCGCACCCCGCTCCGCCTGGACGCCTCGGGCAAGTTCCTCTCGGTGGGCCGGCCCTGCCGCGGCGTGCGGGTGCGCATCATGGACGGCGACGAGGAGGTCAAGCCGGGCGTCGAGGCCGAGGTCTGCGTGCAGAGCCCGGGCGTGATGCAGGGCTACTACAACAACCCGGCGGCCACCGCCAAGGTGCTCTCCCCCGATGGCTGGCTCCGCACCGGCGATCTGGGTTTCATCGACTCCCAGGGCTTCCTCTACATCACGGGCCGGCTCAAGGACGTCATCATCCTGGGCGGCGAGAACGTGATCCCCGCCGACGTCGAGGAGGTCGTGGACCACGTTCCCGGCGTCCGCTACTCGGCCGCGGTCGGGGTGGAGAGCGAGCGCACCGGCACCCAGCGGCTGCACGTGGTCGCCGAGGTGCGCGAGCAGCCCGGCGACGGAGACGCGCTCTCCCGCCTCGTGCGAGAGATCGTCCAGCGCGTCCGCGAGCAGCGCGGGCACCGGCCCGCCCGGGTCCTGCTGGTGCGTCCCAGCACGATCCCGAAGACCTCCTCGGGCAAGATCCAGCGCTCGCGCCTCGTCGAGATGATCACCCGCGACGAGCTGGGCGACCGCCTCCTGCACGCCTCCGGCGCCGCCCGCCGCGATCCCGACTAGCGCCGGTCTCCCGGAGCCGCCATGAAGATCGGCTGCCACGTGCCCATGTACGGCCCCGTCGGCACGCGCGACAACGTGATCGCGTTCGCGCGGCGGATCGAGGCCCTCGGCTACGATTCGCTGTGGGCGAGCGATCACGTGGTGCTCCCGCACCGGATGACCACGCCCTACCCGTACAACCCGACCGGGCAGTTCCCGCTGGCGCCCGACGTGCCGTTCCTGGAGCCGCTCACCACCCTGGCCCTGGTGGCTGGCGTCACCGAGCGCGTGCTCCTCGGCACCAGCATCCTGGTCCTGCCGCACCGCAACCCGGTGCTCGCGGCGAAGATGTGCGCCACGCTCGACCATCTGTCGGGCGGGCGCGTGGTGCTCGGCGTGGGCGTCGGCTGGATGCGCGAGGAGATCGAGCTGCTCGGCGGCAGCTATGACGAGCGCGGCGCCTGGAGCGACGAGGCGCTGACCGTGATGCGCGCCTGCTGGCGCGATGAACGCACCGCCCACCACGGCCGCTTCTTCTCCTTCGACGCCGTCGGCGCCTTCCCCAAGCCCGTCCGCGGCGACATCCCGATCCTGATCGGCGGCCACACCTCCCGCGCCCTGCGCCGCGTCGTCCAGCACGGCGACGGCTGGCACGCCGCCTTCATCACCCCCGCCGCGCTCGCCGCCGATATCGCGCGCCTGAAAGTGGAATGCGCCCGCCAAGGCCGGCCGTACGAGCAGCTCAAGATCAGCGTCCGCGCCGGCCTCTCGATCCGCCAGAACCCGCTCGGCCCCGATCGCAAGCCGCTCCAGGGCTCGCGCGACCAGATCCTCGCCGACCTCGCTGCCTTCCGCGAGCTCGGCGTCGAGTCGATCCTGCTGGAGACACGGTATCGCAACCTGGCGGAGATGCTCGGCATCTACGAGACCTTCGCGCGGGAGTTCCGTCCGCGGGCCTGAGCTCGGGTCGGGCACCGTCGGACTTTCCGCTTGACAGATTTCGCTGAGACTATTCCCACGCCATGGCAGCGTTCGAAACCCGTCGGCCGTGGTGTCCGGACTGCCGCGCAGCTCCCTGGTTGGGGTCCGAGCGACCTAAAATCATTCGGAGCGCCTCGATCGCTCGACGCCGCGCCTTCCCGGCATCGCGAATATCGCGGTGTAGAGTCGCGCAGACGAAGGAGGCGCTGCCATGTCGACCACATCGTCCGCACTGCTGCCATCTCCCCCGCGCGTGTGCGAATTGGACCGCCTCGGCGACGAGATCGCCGAGCTCTCCGCCCATCTCGACGCGGCCACCGCCCGCCTGCTCACCTTGATCCGCGAGTTCGACACCGGCGGTGGCTGGAACACCGGCTTCCGCTCCTGTGCGGAGTGGCTGAGCTGGCGTGTGGGTCTCGATCTGGGCGCAGCGCGTGAGCGGGTCCGCGTCGCCCACGCTCTCGACGCGCTGCCGCGGCTCGGCGAAGCCCTCGCGCGGGGCGAGCTATCCTACGCCAAGGTGCGAGCGCTCACGCGCGTGGCCACCCCGGAGACCGAGGCCCGTCTGCTGAAGGTCGGCCGCACCGCCACCGCCGCCCACGTGGAGCGGATCATCCGCGCGTGGCGGCGCGTCGACCGCCGGGCCGAGGCTCGGGAGACCGCCCGACAGCATGCAGACCGGAGCCTTCACGTGATCCACGACGACGACGGCACGGTGGTGATCCGCGGCCGGTTGACGGCGGAGGCGGGCGCGCTACTGGAGCGGGCTCTCGAGGCTGCCCGCGAGAGTCTGTACCAGCGGGCCCGTCGAGCCGAAGTGGGCACGCCACCTGCGTCTGCCACGGTGGTACCGACGCGGTCCCAGCAGCAGGCCGATGCGCTGGTTCTGGTGGCGGAGACGGCGCTGCATCAGGAGCTGGACCCCGGCGCCCCGAGCGAACGGTACCAGGTCGTGGTCCATGTTGACGCCGCGGCGCTGGAGGATCCGGCGCAAGAGGGACAAACGGCCTTGGAAGGCGGGATTAGAGTTTCCGCTGAAACGTCCCGCCGTCTCGCCTGCGACGCGAGCCGGGTGGTGATGCGCCACGATCCAGAGGGCCGGGTGGTCGAGGTCGGCGCCCGCACGCGCACGATTCCGCCGGCGCTGCGGCGGGCGCTCTACCATCGCGATCAGACGTGTCGCTTCCCGGGCTGCGGTGGCCGGATTCGCGAGGGGCACCACGTGCAGCACTGGGCTCGCGGAGGTCCAACCACGCTGACGAACCTGATCTCGCTTTGCCGGCGCCATCATCGCGCGGTCCATGAGGAAGGCTACGAGATCGCTCGCAACCCGGACGACACGTTCCAGTTCAGGCGACCGGATGGTCGCGAGCTGCCCGACGTGCCGCCGCCGGACGAAGTTCCCGGTGATCCGACCCATGCCCTGCGGGCCGCAAACGACGCCCAACGGATTCGTATCCACCCGCGGACGGCGTGCGCCGGTTGGAGCGGTGAGCGGCTCGACATGGGCTGGGCGATCGACGTCTTGCGCCCGCGACCTTGACCGGCGGGCGTCGCACGGCCCACGCCGCCCGCAGGAGGCGCTACTTGGCGTCGTGGAAGATGATGCCCAGCGTATGACGCCGGCCGGAGGTGACGCGGCTGACGCCGTGGCGCAGGTTCACGCGATACGTGCCACGCGCGCCGCGGACGGGGCGCTCGCGCGTGGTGAAGATGACGATCTGGCCCTGCTCGAGCGGCACCACCTCGCCCCGGGACTGGGCGCGGGGGCGCTGCTCGACCAGGAGGAACTCGCCGCCGGTGAAGTCGGTGCCGGGGCGGCTCAGCAGGCAGGTCATCTGCAGCGGGAAGGCGACGTCGCCGTAGAGGTCCTGGTGGAGGCAGTTGTAGCCGCCGGCCTCGTAGCGCAGCAGCAGCGGCGTGGGCCTGGTCTGGCCGTGCTCGGCGCACACCGCCAGGAACTCGTCGAGGTCGGGCGGAAAGGCGGGCTTGGCCCCGAGCGCGGCGCTCCAATCGTTGGCGATGGAGGCCAGATGGGGGTAGGCGTGCCGGCGCAGCGCGAGCACCGCCGGCGGGAGCGGATTCGCGAAGTACTTGTACTCGCCCGCGCCGAAGCGGAACCGCGCCATGTCGATGCGGCTGCGGAAGCGGTGCTCCTCGGAGTAGAGCGCGATCAGGTCCGCGCACTCATTGGCGGTGAGGAGCGGCCGTGTGGTCGCCCAGCCCTGATCACCCAGCGCCTGGGCGATCCGCGGCCACTCCGCCTGCTGCAGTCGCATCTGGATCGACGGCGATCGGGTTAGGCGGCGGGGTGACATAGCGTGCAGGGCCGGTAGCCCACCGAGCGCGCGTCCTCCACCGAGGCGAACACCACCCGGTTCTCCGGGCGCATGCGCCGGCTGTGCATGCAGCCGACGCGGCAGACGATGCGGGTGGTCGTGCAACCCTCCAGCACCGGGGTGGTGCGCTCCAGCGCCGCCAGCCGGTTCTTCACCGCCGCTCCGAAGATGTAGCCGCCGAGGCCGCCGTCGCTGCGCCACACGCGGTGGCACGGCAGGATCAGCGGCACCGGATTGCGGCCGAGCGCGGTGCCGACCGCCCGGACCGCGCGGGCGTGCCCGATGCGCGAGGCGACCCACGCGTAGGGTCGGCCCTCGCCGAACGGGATGTGCCCTGCCGCCTGCAGCACGCGGCGCTGGAAGTCGGGCACCGCGCGCAGGTCCACCGGCACCTGGAAGAAGGCGCGCCGGCCGTGGAAGTACTCGTGGATCTCCTCGCGCGCCCGCTCGATGAGGCGGCGGGCCGCCGCGGTGGCCGGCTTGTCGACGCGGCCGGTGCGCACCAGGCAGATGCCCTCGGGCGTCGCCTCGATGCCGAGCCGCTGCTCCAGCCGCTCGAGCGCGGCAGCCGACTCGCCCGCCGTCGCCGCGAGCCGATGGGCCAGCCGCGGAGCAGCGGGGTCCGGGCGGAAGTAGTCCGTCAGCAACAGATCCAGATGATCCGACTTGCCCATGTTCAGGCTCCTCGCTTGCCGAGCTCGTCCCGCAGCAGGGCCTTGCCCCGCGCGAGCTGGCTCTTCACGGTATTGATCGAGATGCCCCGGATGCGTGCCAGCTCGCCGTAGGAGAGGCCGTCCACGTAACGCAGGGCCATGAGGATCCGCGCCTCGCGCGGCACGCGCGCGAAGGCCCGGTGGAGGTCGAGGTAGGCGGCGGGCGGGCGGTGGTTGCTCGATGCGGCGGAGAGCGCCCGGGCGACCGAGCCATCGTCGTGGGCGTTGCGGGTGGCCCGGCGACGCAGCTCGTCCACGCAGATGTTGGTGAGAATGCGGTAGAGCCAGGTCGAGACCGCCCAGCGCGCATCGTAGCCGGCGGCGCCGGCGTAGGATTGCATGAGCGCGCGCTGGACCGCGTCCTCGGCGTCGGCTCGGGAGCCGAGCAACCGGCCGGCCACCGCCAGCAGCTTCGGGACGTAGCGCTGGGCCAGGTCGGTGAATGCCGCCTGGTCACCTCGCGCCACCCGTCGCATCAGCCCCCGCTCGGTGTCCATCTCATCCCCTCACCGAGATATACGCGCCAGGGGCCGAGAAGGGCGGAACCGGGTGCCCGCCGCTGGGGGAGTGCGGGGGCCATTTCTGGGCCCCCGCACAAGACAGAGCCTTGAAGACTCCCTAGATCTTCTCGCCCAGCTTGTTCCAGTCGTCGAGGAACTTCTTGAGGCCGATGTCGGTGAGCGGATGCTTCATCAGCATCTCGAGCACGTTGAAGGGCATGGTCGCGACGTGGGCGCCGGCCTTGGCCGCGTCCAGCACGTGGATGGGGCTGCGGATCGAGGCGGCCAGCACCTGGGTCTTGAAGCCGTAGTTGCCGTAGATCTCGCAGATGTCCCGCACGAGGTCCATCCCGACGTGGCCGATGTCGTCGAGGCGGCCCAGGAACGGGCTGATGTAGACCGCCCCCGCCTTCGCGGAGAGCAGGGCCTGGGGGGCCGAGAAGCAGAGCGTCTGGTTCACCCGGATGCCCTCGCCGCTCAGGTACTTCACCGCCTTGAGGCCGTCCTTGGTGAGCGGGCACTTGACCACCACGTTGGGGGCCACCTGGGCCAGCTCCTTGCCTTCCTTCATCATGCCGTCGAAGTCGGTGGCGACCACTTCCAGGCTGACGTCGCCAGGCACCACCTTGCAGATCTCCTCCACCAGCGGGCGGAACGGGCGCTTCTCCTTGGCGATCAGCGACGGATTGGTGGTGCAGCCGTCCACCAGGCCCATCGCGACGCCCTCGCGGAGATCGTTGATGTTCGCCGAATCCAGGAAAATCTTCATGGCTTCCTCCGTCTCAGGCGCGCTCGACCCGGACCGTGGTCCCGGAGCGCACCGGCTTGAATACTGTGGGGTCCCCGAGCACCCGGCCGAACACGGTGACCGGGCTCGCGGCCCTGATCTCGTCACCCTGGCTGGCCGGCGTCGGACCGTAGAAGATGCAGAAGGCCGAGCCGGGCGGCCAGTACGCGAGATCGCCCTTCTCCACGACCTCGGAGGCGTTCTCGGGCTTCGCCTTGACCGGGATGCCGAAGTAGATCTCGTCGCCCCACGTCTGGCCCGGGATGCTGAGCGGCAGCGCCTCCCAGATGGCGGCGGCGGTCTTCGTGTCGTTCAGCACCGCGTCCGAGGTGATCGTGCCCACGGTTATCCGAATCTTGCGGTCAGCCATCGATCGGTGTCACCGCCTGGAGTGTAGCCCCGCGACGCGGGGCGCGGCAAGCGAGGCGCGGCGTCAGCCCCCGAGGCGGCGACGATAGGCGGCGATGCGCGCCCCGAGCGCCGCGCGCTCCGGAATGCCCGCCACGCCCTCGGCCTCGACGGAGGCGGCCGCGCAGCAGGCCGCGGCCGCGGCCGCGTCCCACGCGTTGCCGTCACGGTTGTAGGCGATGAGCAGCGCGGTGGCGAACACGTCGCCCGCCCCGGTCTCGTCCACCTCCACCGCGCGGTCGGCCTCGACGCCGTAGCGCTCGCCGTTGACGAACAGCACCGCGCCCTCCGCCCCGCGGGTGACCGCGCCCAGCGGCACCCGCTGGAACCACTCCAGCGCCTCCTTCTGGAACGGCTCGATGTCCTCGATGCTCACCACCACGCTCTGCACGTGGGGCAGCACCAGGTCGGCGTCCTCCCACGGCTGCGGCGACACGAGGCCGCCGGGCCCACGCTGGCGCATCCACCCCTGCGGCAGGGCGGCCAGCGAGGTATCGGAGAAGGCACCGGCCAGGGCCGGGTCCACCTCGGCCACGACCGGGCACAGCGCGCCCAGGCTCGCCTCGCGCCACGCCTCCGGCAGCGACGCGGCCTCCAGGTCGGCGGCGCGGGAGAGCACCGAGAGCTGACGCACCCGTCGACCCTCCGCGATGCGGCCCGGGCCGATCGTGAAGACGGTGGTGCGCTCGGACGGCACGTTCACCACGTGGATCTCGGCGGGCAGCGCGTCGCGCGGGAAGTCAGGGCCGAACGAGGTCAGCAGGCCCACCCGCAGGCCCTGGCGGTGCGCGGTGATCGCGGCGTAGTACGCGGCGCCGCCGGGACGGGGCCCCCGCGGCGTCCGGTCGATCGTCAGGTGGCCGACCGCGACGAAGTCCACCGCGCGGTCAGAGGGCGAGCTGCTTGGCGATGATCTCCTTCATGATCTCGGAGGTCCCGCCGCCGATGGTCATGAGCCGGATGTCCCGGAAGAAGCGCTCGATCGGGTACTCGCGCATGTAGCCGTAGCCGCCGTGCAGCTGCACGCAGTCGTACGCGACCTTCTGTGCCATCTCCGCGGTGAAGAGCTTCACCATGGAGATCTCCTTCACCGCGTCCTCCCGGTCCCGGAACTTCAGGCACGCCGCGTAGGTGAGCCACCGCGCCGCCTCGATGAGGGTGGCCAGATCCGCGATCTTGTGCCGTATCACCTGCTTCTTCGAGAGCGGCTCGTCGAAGGCCTGGCGCTGCTGGACGTAGGCGATGGTGTCGGCGAGCGCCCGCTCGCATCCCGCGACCGCGTGCAGCCCCGCGACCAGGCGCTCGCGCTGGAACACGCGCATGACTTCATAGAATCCGCCGCCGGCCTGGCCGAGCAGGTTCTCCGCGGGCACCCGCATGTCCTGGAAGGCCAGCTCCGCGGTGTCGGAGGCGCGGTTGCCCATCTTGTCGAGCTTGCGGCTCACCGAGAAGCCGGGAGTCGCGCGCTCCACCAGGAACATCGAGATGCCCCCGTGCCGCTTCTTCCCCTCTCCCCCCTGGGGCGAGGCAATTCGCGCGGCCACGAAGTAGAGGTCGGCCATCACCCCGTTGGTGATGAACATCTTCGAGCCGTCCAGCACGTAGTGATCGCCGTCGCGGCGCGCGCGGGTGCGGATGGCCGCGACGTCCGATCCCCCGCCCGGCTCGGTCACCGCGATGGCGGTCAGCGCCTCGCCGCGGCAGATCGCGGGGAGGTACTTCTCCTTCAGGGCCTCGCTGCCCGTCCAGTAGAGATGCGGCGACGCCATGTCGGTGTGCACGCCCACCGCCATCGCCAGCGAGGCGCAGCGCGAGCGGGCCATCTCCTCGCAGAGCACCGCGGTGGTCAAGACGTCGGCGCCCGCGCCCCCGTACCTCTCGTCGTACTCCACTCCGAGGAAGCCCAGCTCGCCCATGCGCGGCCAGATGGACTTGGGGATCTGGCCGGCCGCCTCCCACTCCTCGACGTGGGGCTCGACCTCCTTCTGCACGAAGGCCCGGACCGCCTGACGGAAGAGGTCGTGGTGCTCCTCGAAGATCTTCATGACCGCAGTCTACTGTGTTTCGCCCCAGCGCGCCTTGACCGCGTCGCGGTCCACCGCCCCGTCCGCGCCGCGCGGCAGTGCGTCGGTGAAGACCACCGCGTGGGGCCGCTTGAAGCGGGCGATCTTCGAGCCCACGAAATCGATCACCTCCTGCGGCGTGCGGCCGGCGGTCTTCGTCTCCACCACCGCCTTGATGGCCTCCCCCCACTTGGCGTCGGCAATGCCGTACACGCACACCCCGGTGACGTCGGCCATCTGCATGATGACCGTCTCGACCTCGGCCGGGTACACGTTCTCGCCGCCCGGCTTGATCAGCTCCTTCTCGGGCTTGCGCTTGACGTAGCGCAGGTAGCCGTCGGCCTCGAAGCGGCCCACGTCGCCGGTGTGGTGCCAGCCGCCGCGGAAGGTGTGGGCGGTGACGTCGGGCTGGGCGAAGTAGCCCTGGAAGACGAGCGGGCCGCGCACCAGGATCTCGCCCGGCGTGCCCACCGGTACGTCCCGGTCGTAGTCGTCCACCAGCCGCACCTGCGCGGCGGGCACCGGCCGGCCGGAGGCTCCCGGCTTCTCGGCCACGCGCTGGACGGTCACGAAGCCCGTCGTCTCCGATTGGCCGAAGCCGGTCCAGAACTGGGCCGTCGTCTTCTCGTGCAGCCGCTGGATGGTCTGCGGGGCGTCCAGCCCGGAGACGTGCTGGAGGCTCGGCAGCGCGCTGCCCGTCTTCTCGGCGGCGTCCAGCAGGCTCGACAGCACCGGCGGGAAGTCCGAGACGTGGGTCACTCGGTGGCGATCGATCAGGCGCACCGCCTCGTCGGCGTCGAAGCGCGGCACGATCACCACCGCGCCGCCCGAATGCAGGTGGGCGAGAGACATGCCGAGCGCGGTGATGTGGAAGAGCGGCAGGGCGGCGAGATAGCGGTCCCGCTCGTTCAGGCCCATCGCCCCGATCGCGGTCAGGTTGGCCGTGATCACGTTGGCGTGGCTCAGCACCGCGCCGCGCGGCACCACGTCCACCGCAGCGGTGGAGATGACCGCGAAGGCGTCGTCGGGCGCGACCTCGGCGGCGGCGGGCGCGGCGTCCGAGCGGTAGAGGGCGGCGAGGGTCTCGAAGCCGTCGCCGGCCGCGCCGGTGAGCCGATACCGGTGCGGCACCGCCTTGCCGCCCAGCCACTCGCCGACCAGCGGCTGGGTGGACTGGTCGATGACCATCATCCGCGGCTGCGCGCGCTCCACCACCCGCTCGACCTCGGGGCCGGTGAGCCGCCAGTTGATCGGGTATGCGACGATGCCCTGCCGCGCGCAGGCGCCGTACAGCTCGACATAGGCCGCGTCGTTCTGGGCCAGCACGCAGATGCGCTCGCCCGGGCCGATGCCGAGGCCGGCCAGCCCCGCAGCCAGCGCGTCCACCCGCTGCCGCAGCTGGCGGAACGACAGGGTCCGGTCGCCCTGGATCACCGCCGGCGCGTCGCCCTGGACGGCGGCGCCCCGGGTGATCAGGTCGTAGATGGTGAACGCGGAGACGCTCAGCTCAGCCACCGCTTCCGGCGCTTGTAGTGCTTCACGTCGCGATAGGACTTGCGCGCGCCCACCTCGGTGAGGCCGAGGTAGAACTCCTTGATGTCCGCATTCTGCTGCAGGGCCTCGGCGGAGCCCTCGAGCACGATGCGGCCGTTCTCCATGACATAGCCGTGCTCGGCGATGCCCAGGGCCAGCGTCGCGTTCTGCTCGACCAGCAGCACCGTCAGCTTCTGCTCGCGGTTGAGCCGCTGGATGATCGAGAAGATCTCCTCCACCAGCATCGGAGCCAGCCCCAGCGACGGCTCGTCGAGCAGGATCACCCGCGGGCGCGACATCAGCGCGCGCCCGATCGCGAGCATCTGCTGCTCGCCGCCCGAGAGGTAGCCGGCCTGCACCGCGCGGCGCTCCCGCAGCCGCGGGAAGTACTCGTAGACGCGCTCGATGCCCTCGGCGACCTTGCGACGATCGGCCTCCACGTGGGCGCCCGCGATCAGGTTCTCCTCGGTCGAGAGGTGCTCGAAGACCCGGCGCCCCTCGAACACCTGCACCAGGCCGCGCTTGACGATCTCGTGGGGGGGCAGCCCGTCGATGCGCTCGCCGCCGAACTCCACCGAGCCCTTGGTGACGTCGCCGCGCTCGGACCGCAGCAGACCGGAGATGGCCTTCAGCGTGGTGGTCTTGCCGGCGCCGTTGGCTCCCAGCAGCGTGGTGATCCCGCCCTCGCGCACGTTGATCGACACTCCTTTGAGGACGAGGATGACGCCGTCGTAGATGACCTCGATGTTGTTCAGGGAGAGCATGGGCCTCCGGGGCGATGCGCCGGGGCGGCCCGTCGCCGCCCCGGCGTCCGCGAGACGATCGACGTTACTTGGCTTCCTTGATGACCTTCCCGACCACCTCGGGATACGCGCGGAACCAGTCGGTCCGCTTCACCCACTTGCCGCCGCTCACCTGCCACACCTGCACGAGCCCGCCGCCCTCGTGGTCGGTCGGGGTGATCTCGAGCGGGGGCACCAGGCCGCCCAGGGTGAAGTCCTTGATCTTCTCGAAGCCGGCCTTGGCGTCGGCGCCGGTGATCTTGCCGTCCGGCTTGGCCTTGAGCGCGTTGGTGATGGCCTCGACGTGGATCGCGGCCAGGAACACGCCGCGGTTGTAGTACACGCTCTCCTTCATCTCCTTGGGCTCGGGCTTGCCCTCCTTCTTGTACATCTCCCGGATCTCCTTCAGCACCGGGTAGTCGGAGCCCACCCCCGCGAACTCCAGCGCGCTGTAGCCTTCGGCCACCCCGTAGCCGCCAGCCGCCTCGACGTCGGCCTCCGCGGCGCCCCACACGAAGCTGACGACCTTCTTCAGCGGATAGCCCACTCGCTTCAGCTCCTTGATCGACACGGAGGGCGAGCGGCCGAACAGGTGGGCGATCACGAAGTCGGCCCGGTACCGCTGGGCGATGTCGAGGACCTGGGCGCCCATCTCCACGCCCGGCGGCGGCACCGCGAAGGTCCGCATCTCGAAGCCTTCGAGCTTCTGCAGCTCTTCCAGGACCGGGAGCGGCTCACGGCCGGCCGGGTTGTCGTAGAAGATGTACGCGATCTTCTTGCCCTTGAGCTTGCCGCCCATCTGGTCCTTGGCGTACTTCACCGACGCGGCGGCCTGCGACCAGTACGTCGCCGCGATCGGGAAGATGTAGGGATACTTGGTGCCGTCCGCCGCCGCCGCCTTGCCGAAGCCGGGCGACGTCCCCGGGATGCGGTCCTCGGTGAGCTTCTGGGTCAGCGCGTAGATCTGCGGCGTGCCGTAAACGGAGACGGTGACCGCGCCCTCCTTCTTGAACCGCTCGTACGCCTCCACCGCCGGCGGCACCTTGTACTCCATGTCGACCTCGTCGGCCCGGATGGTGTGTCCCATCACCCCGCCCTTGCTGTTGACGAGCTTGATGTAGTCGTTGAACCCTGGGCACAGGTTCACGCCCACCGTCTGGGTGGGTCCGGTGCGGTCGCACTGGGCGCCGATGACGATCTCGGCCGCCGACGCGAAGCCCACCATGCCGATGGCGAGCGCAACGGCGGTCAACACTGACAGGAATGCCCTCATGGCTGTCCTCCTTGGTCGGTCAGTACGCGAATGGCCAGACCCGGAAATAGCTGCGGATGTTGCGCCACAGCCGGTTGAGCCCCTCTGGCTCAACAACGAGAAAGACGATGATCAGCAGGCCGAAGATGATCAGCCGCAGGTTCGGGATGATGTTCAGGACCGCGCCCGACGAGAAGAGGAAGCCGCCGAACGCCTCCATGACGGAGCGGATCACGATCGGCAGCAGGGTCACGAAGATCGCCCCGAACACCGAGCCCAGGACCGAGCCCAGGCCGCCGATGATGATCATGGCCAGGTAATCGATGGACGTGGTGATCTGGAACTGCTCGTAGTTGGCGATGCCCAGGTAGTAGGTGTAGAGCACCCCGGTGACTCCTGCGTAGAACGACGAGATCGCGAAGGCCAGCAGCTTGTACTTGAAGATGTTGATCCCGATGATCTCGGCCGCGATGTCCTGATCGCGGATCGCGATGAACGCCCGGCCCACCCGGGTGCGCATGAGGTTCATCACCCCCGCGATGGCCAACACCACGAACACGAGCAGGAAGTAGTACATCTCGCGCTGGGTGTTGATCGGGTTGCCGAACACGGTGGGGCGCGGCACCTCGATCGAGGCCTGCACCCCGCCGCTGATCCACGTCACGTGGTTGATCGTCCACTCGATGATGAGCTGCCCGGCCAGGGTGGCGATGGCCAGGTACAAGCCCTTGATGCGCAGCGACGGCACCCCCACGATCGCGCCGATCAGCGCGGCCATCAGGCCACCCAGGGGCAGCGAGATCCAGAAGGGCGCCCCCAGGCGCACCGCCAGGTTGGCCGCGGTGTAGGCGCCCACCGACATGAACGCGCCGTGGCCGATCGACACCTGGCCGGTGTAGCCGACCAGGATGTTGAGCCCGAGCGCGCCCACGACGGCAACCGAGATCAGGTTGCAGATGGACAGATAGTACTCGTCGAGGACCAGCGGGACGACCACGAACGCCAGCACCGCGATCGCCCCCACCGCCCACTTCGCGACGGGCAGCGGATAGAGTGCCATGTCCGCCTGGTACGTCGTCTTCAGCAGGCCGGATTCGCGGTGGATCATGGCTCGGGTCCTCTCTCAGATACGCTCGATGATCGCCTTGCCGAAGATCCCGTACGGCCGGACCATCAGCGCGATGATCATCAGCACGTAGGGGGCGAAGTCCTTGGTCCCGCCCCCGACGTACGGGTCGATGTAGCCGGCGGCCAGGTTCTCCACCAACCCCACGATCAGGCCGCCCACGATGGCCCCCGGGATCGAGTCGAGACCGCCCAGGATGACCACCGGGAACACCTTCAGCCCGACCAGCGAGAGCTGCACGTCGACGCCCAGCAGGTTGCCCCAGACGATGCCGCCCAGCGCGGAGACGATGCCGGTCATGGCCCAGGCCAGGCCGAAGTAGCGCTCGACGTTGATCCCCATCGCCATGGCCACCTGCTGGTTGTCGGCCACCGCCCGCATCGCGATGCCCCGACGGCTCTTCAGGAAGAACCAGGTGAATCCGGCCAGGAACAGCAGGCTCACCCCGGCGCCGACGAGCTGGATGGGCGGAATGAAGAGGGGGCCCAGGATGATGGGCTCCTCGCTGATCGGCAACGGCAGCGACTTGGTCCCGGCGCCCCACACCAGGGGGCCGAAGCCGCGCAGGACCGCGGCCAGGCCGATGGTGGCCATGACCACCGCGATGACCGGCCGGCCGATCAACCGCCGCAGCATCACGCGCTCGAGGCCGAAGCCGAAGGCGATCATCGCGACGAGCCCGATGGTGATCGCCAGCCACAGCGGCGCCCCGTAGGTGCCAACCCCGACCGCCACCACGAAGCCGGCGATCATGACGAACTCGCCCTGGGCGAAGTTGATGGCGTCCGTGGCCTTGTAGACCAGGACGAACCCGAGGGCGATCAGGGCGTACATGAGCCCGATCAGGATGCCGTTGGACAAGAGCAGCGCGAAGAACTGCCAGTCGAGCTCAGACATGGGCGAGGGTCTCGGCCTCCACGTCGGCGATGGATACCCGGGACTGGATGCTGGCCTGCCGGCCGTCCTCGTAGGTGATCAGCGTGCTCAGCTCGACCGCGGTGCCGCCGGAGTAGAAGGCGTCGATGACCGAGGCGTACTTCTCGGCCACGAAGCGGCGACGCACCTTCCGGGTGCGGGTCATCTCCGCGTCGTCGGCCTCCAGGTCCTTGGTGAGCAGGAGGAACCGGCGGATCCGGGTGCTCTCCGGCAGGGTGGCGTTGCCCTTGGCGATCTCCTCCCGGATCAGATCCCGGATCTCCGGCTTCTGCGAGAGGTCCATGTAGCTCGTATATGGAATGCCCCGCCGCTCCGCCCAGTTCCCCACCGTGTTGAGATCGATGGCGACCATGGCGGTCACGAAGGGCTTCTGATCGCCGAAGGCCACCGCCTCCCGGATGTAGGGGCTGAACTTGAGCTTGTTCTCGATGAACTGGGGCGCGAAGGGTTCGCCGTCGCCCATGGCCCCCACGTCCTTGGCCCGGTCGATGATGACCAGGTGGCCGCGCGGGTCGAGGAATCCGGCGTCGCCGGTGTGAAACCACCCCTCGCCGTCCACCACCTCGCGGGTGGCCTCCTCCGCCTTGTAGTAGCCCTTGAAGATGCCGCGGCTGCGGATGAGCACCTCGCCGCGGTCGGCGATCTTCACCTCGATGCCCGGGCACGGCCGGCCCGCGGTGGTCGGATTGGCTTCCGCGTCGGGCTGGATCGAGATCAGCGCGCTCGACTCGGTGGAGCCGTAGACCTGCTTGAGGTTCACCCCGATCGAGCGGAAGAAACGGAAGGTGTCGGGGCCGAGCGGGGCGCCGCCGGTGTAGGCCCAGCGGGCGCGGCGCAGGCCCAGCTGATCGCGCACCGGGCCGTACACGAAGAACTCCCCCAGCGCGCACATGATCCGCAGGCCGAGCGGGACCGGCTTGCCGTCCGCGCGCAGGATCTCCGCCTCCTCGGCGGTGCGGCGGAACCGCTCGTACACCCGTCGCTTGAGCGGCGTCGCGTCGGCCGCGCGCACCTGCACCGAGGTCAGCATGTTCTCCCAGATGCGCGGCGGGGCCAGCACGGTGGTCGGCCCCAGCTCGCGCAGGTCCCGCTGCACCGTCTCCGGGCTCTCCGGGCAGTTGCAGCAGAAGCCGGCGGCCAGGCTCAGCACCAGCGAGTAGAGCGAATCGCCCACCCAGGCCATCGGCAGGTAACACAGCCACTCGTCGTTGGCCCGCACGTCCTCCGCGGACATGAACGTGCGCGCGGTGGACACCACGTTGGCGTGGGTCAGCATCGCCCCCTTGGGATTGCCGGTGGTGCCCGACGTGTAGCAGATCATCGCCACGTCGTCCGGCCGGCCCTGCTCGACCTCGGCCTCGAAGGCGCCCGGATGCTCGGCCCCGTACCGGCGCCCCATCTCCTCGACCTCGTCGAAGGACTTGAGCCAGTCGAAGCGGTACTGGGCGAGCCCGCGCCCGTCGTCGTAGATGACGTGACGGAGGCCGGGGAGCTGGTCCCGGAGCGAGATGATCTTGTCGACCTGCTCCTGGTCCTCGGCCACGATGATGGCGGCCTCGGCGTGGCCCCATACGTACTGCAGCTCGCGGGCGATGGAATCCTGGTACACCGGCACCGCGATGCCGCCGAGAGCCTGCGCGGCCAGCTGGGCCCAGTACAGCCGCGGGCGGTTGTCGCCGATCACCGAGAGCTTCTCGCCGCGCCGGAACCCGAGCGCGGCGAGCCCCAAGGTGAAGTCGCGCACGTGGTCGTGGTACTCCTTCCAGGTCTGGGTCTGCCAGATGCCGCGGTCCTTCTCGCGGATGGCGGGGCGGGCGCCCCGCTCGCGCGCGTTCCGCTGCAGCAGTCGGGGCAGCGTGGTCAGGTCGTCGGCGGTCGGTGTCATCGCCCCTGCTCTCCCTTCCCGGCTCCGTTCGGCGCGGCGACGCCGCGCCCCTTGCTGTCGCCCAGATACGCCTTGATCACGCGGGGATCGGCCCGGACCTCGTCCGGGGTGCCCTCGGAGATCTTCTGTCCCATGTCGAGGACCGCGACCCGGTCGGAGATGTCCATGACCACGCCCATGTCGTGCTCGATCAGGATGATGGTCGTCCCCCACTCCTGATTGACGTCGAGGACGTAGCGGGCCATGTCCTCCTTCTCCTCGTGGTTGCACCCGCCCATCGGCTCGTCGAGCAGCAGCACCTTCGGATCCAGCGCGAGGGCCCGACCCAGCTCCACCCGCTTCTGCAGGCCGTAGGCCAGCGAGCCGGTGGGCCGCCGGCGCAGGTCCTGGATCTTGAGGAAGTCGATGATGTCCTCGACCCGCTTGCGGTGCGCCACCTCCTCCTTCTGGGCGAAGCCCCAGTAGGCGAACGAGGCGAGCACGCCCGCGCGCATGTGCACGTGCCGGCCCAGCATCAGGTTGTCGAGCACGGTCATGCCGCGGAAGAGGGCGATGTTCTGGAAGGTGCGGGCCACGCCCATCTCGGCCATGCGGCTCGGGGCGGTGTGGGTCACGTCCTTGCCGTCCAGGGTGAGCCGCCCGGAATCGGGATGGTAGAAGCCGCTGATCATGTTGAGCAGCGTCGTCTTGCCGGCCCCGTTGGGCCCGATGACCGAGAGGATCTCACCCCGCCGGACCTCCAGGCTCACCCGGTTCACCGCGAGGACGCCGCCGAAAGACTTGGAGACCTCTCCGATCTCGAGCTGGGCGCTCATGGCCGCTTTCTCACGAGAGCCACCGCTTGCGACGCTTGTAGTGCTTCACGTCGCGGTAGCTCTTCCGCTGTCCGACGCCGGACAGCCCGAGGTAGAACTCCTTGATGTCCTCGTTCTCGCTGATCGCCTTCACGTCGCCGTCCAGCACGATGCGGCCGTTCTCCATCACGTACACGTACTGGGCGAAGCGCAGCGCCATGTTCGCGTTCTGCTCGGCGAGCAGCACCGCGACCTTCTCCTCGCGATTGAGCCGCCCCACGATCTCGAAGATCTCCTGCACCAGCATGGGGGCCAGCCCCATCGAAGGCTCGTCCAGCAGCATCAGCCGGGGATGGGCCATGAGGGCGCGGCCGATCGCGAGCATCTGCTGCTCGCCGCCCGAGACGTAGCCGGCCCGTACGGAGCGCCGCTCGCGCAGCCGCGGAAAGTAGGTGTAGACCAGGTCGAGGTCGCGCTTGAGAAACTGGCCGTTTCGCCGGATGTAGCCGCCGGTGAGGAGGTTCTCCTCCACGGTCAGGTGCTCGAAGACGTGGCGCCCCTCCATCACCTGGACGATCCCGCGGCGGACGACCTCGGAGGCCTCGCGCCGATGGATCGGCTCTCCCGACAACTCGACCCCGCCCTTGGTCACCTCGCCGCGCTCGGTGCGCAGGAGGCCGGAGATGGCCTTCAATGTGGTGCTCTTGCCGGCGCCGTTGGCCCCGAGGAGGGCCACGATGCCCTCCTCGGGGACCCGGAGCGACACGCCCTTCAACACGAGGATCACGTGATCGTAGATCACCTCGATGTTGTTCACCGAGAGCAGCGGGCGGGCGAGGTCGCTCACGACGACGGCCACGCGGCTAGTTCTCCTTGGAGCAGTCGCGCATGGTGTAGCCGAGCTTCTTGCCTTCCTCGACCGCCGCGGTCTCCAGCTTCGGCCGCACCACCTCGCGCATCGGCTGGACCCACTCCGAGACGACGTTCCACTTCTTGCCGTCCCACTGCTGGATGAGCACCGGGCCGTTGCCCTCGTGATCCTCGCAGGTGACCTTCACCGGGTGGGTGAACCCCTTCAGCCCGATCTGGTCCAGCCGCGCGTCGGTCAGGTTGAAGTGCTCGTAGCCCCAGCGCACCTGCTCGGTGGTCAGCGGCTTGTTGCCGTACTTCGCCATCGCGGTCCGGAAGGCCTCGGTCATGTACATCGCGTTGGTCACGCCGCGATTGTAGAGGGCCTCGCCGATCTTGTCCTTGGGGCCGATGTTCTTCCCCTTGTCGTACACGTACTTGACGATGTCGGCGTGCACCTTGAAGCTCGCGCCCGGCGCGTGTAACGTCGCGCCCTTGTAGCCCTTGGCGCCGTCGCCGGCCGGGATGACGTCCGCCTCGCTCGCCGACCACCAGTTGCCGATGAAGTGATCCATCGGGAAGTTGACGGAGGCCGCCTCCTTCACCGCGACCTGGTTCATCACCCCCCAGCCCGACATGTAGATCCACGCCGGGTTGATGCGCCGCACCTGAAGCCACGTCGCCTTCTGCTCCTGGCCCGGATGGTCCACCGCGAGGAGCGTCAGCTCGAAGCCGTACTTGCGGGCCAGCTCCTCGAGCGTCGGGTTGGCCTCCTTGCCGTAGGGGCTGTTGTGGTAGATGTGGACGATCTTCTTGCCCTTGAGCTTCTCGAGCCCGCCCTCCTGCTGGCCGATGTAGCGGATGACCGAGGAGGCCTGGCTCCAGTAGGTGGTGGGGAAGGTGAACACCCACGGGAACCAGCGGCCGTCCGAGGCCGCGGTCATGCCGTAGCCCATCGAGTGGACCACCACCTTGTCCACCGCCGCCTTGGGGATGAGCTGGTAGGTGATGCCGGTGCTGAGCGGATTGAAGGCCATCGCTCCGCCGTTCTTGCCCTTGAGCCGCTCGTAGCACTCGACGCCCTGCTTGGTGTCGTACTGGGTCTCGCACTCCTCGACGACGAGCTTGACGCCGTTGATGCCGCCGTCGCGCTCGTTGAGCATCGTCAGGTAGTCCCACATGCCGTTGGCGAACGGAACACCGCTGGGGGCGTACGGCCCGGTGCGGTACACGAGCGAGGGGACGAACATCTCCTTGGCCTGAGCCCAGGCGCGGCCGCCCATGGGCAGCGCGACGATGCTCAGGGCCAGCAGCACGAACATGACACGTCGTAGGGTCATGGGTGATTCCTCCTGCGGGTGATGGGGATGGGCACGGGAACGGACGCTAGTACGGGAACGGCCACAGGCGCAGCTTCTCCTTGCCGATCTGCCAGAGCCGGGCCAGGCCGTTCGGCTCGACGATGAGGAACAGGACGATCAGGCCGCCGAACACCATCAGCTCGATCTGCTTCTGGAGGGCCACCGGCATGGCCACGCCCAGCAGATGGGGCATGTTGGTCAGGAAGATGGGCACCATCACGATGAAGGCGGCGCCCAGGAAGGAGCCGAGGATGCTCCCGAGGCCGCCGATGATGACCATGAAGAGCACCAGGAACGACACGTTGATGTCGAACGCGAGGGTCTCCGCGCTCCCCAGGTAGAGGAAGACGTACTCGGCGCCGGCCACGCCGCAGAAGAACGAGCTGATCGAGAAGGCGAGCAGCTTGGTGCGGAGCGGCCGCACTCCGATGATCTCGGCCGCGATGTCCCGGTCGCGGATCGCCATCCAGGAGCGCCCCACCCGCCCCCGCACCAGGTTCTTGGCGATCACCGCGAACAGGGCGACCATGGCCAGCGCGGCCAGGTACCGCACGGGCGCCGTCGCCTCCGGTCCGGTCACCATCACGCCCAGCACCGTTCGCGGCGGCGCGGTGATGGTGCCGGACGAGGCGTAGTCGGTGAACCAGGCCACCTTGTTGAAGAGCCAGACGAGGAAGAACTGGGCGGCGAGCGTGGCCACCGCCAGGTAGAAGCCCTTGATGCGCAGCGATGGGATGCCGAACGCGAGCCCGACCAGGGCGGTCACCAGGCCGGCGAGCAGGAAGACGATGATGATGCTGAGCCAGGGGAACGCGCTCGACAGCTTGAACGCGGAGTAGGCGCCCACCGCCATGAAGCCGCCGGTGCCGAGCGACACCTGTCCCGCGTAGCCGGTGAGCAGGTTGAGGCCGAGGGCGGCCAGCGAATAGATGAGGAACGGGATCAGCACCGCCTGCAGCCAGTACTCGTCGGCCACCAGCGGGAGCGCGACCACCGCGGCAACCAGCGCGAGCCCCCCGATGATCCGATCCTGGCGGATCGGGAACACCGCCTGATCGGCCGCGTAGGTGCTCTTGAACTGGCCCGCCTCCCGGTAGATCACGGGCGGCCGCTCGCTCTAGACGCGCTCAATGATCTTTTCCCCGAAGAGACCCTGCGGGCGCACGAGCAGGAACGCGAGCGCGAGCACGTAGGCGAACCAGTTCTCGATGGCCCCGCCCACCAGCGGTCCCCAGTAGACCTCGGCGATCTTCTCGCCGACGCCGATGATGAGCCCGCCCACGATCGCGCCCGGCACCGAGGTGAACCCGCCCAGGATCAGTACCGGCAGCGCCTTGAGCGCGATGAGGGAGAGGCTGAACTGCACGCCGCTCTTGGCCCCCCACATGATGCCGGCCACGATGGCGACCAGCCCGGCGACCGACCACACCACGATCCAGATGGTGTTCAGCGGGATGCCGATGGACAGGGCGGCCTCGTGATCGTCGGCCACCGCGCGGAGCGCGCGGCCGATCCGCGTGCGCTGGAAGAACACCGCCATCACCGCCACCAGCACCGCCGCGGTGAGCGCCGCGGTCATCTCGAGCCGGTTGATCTGGATGCCCCAGACCATGAAGGAGCTGTCGGGAATCCCCACGTCGAGCTTCTTGACGTTGCTGCCCCACGCCAGCTCGCCGAAGCCTTCCAGGAAGAAGTTGAGCCCGATGGTGGCCATGAACAGGATGATCTGCTCCTGGTTCACGAGCGGGCGCAGCACCACACGCTCGATCGCGAAGGCGAGCGCGACCATCACCAGCATGGTCAGGGCCAGCGCCGGCACGAGGGGCACGCCGCGCTCCATCAGCCCGACCAGGGTCAGCGCCGCGAAGAGCACCATGACCCCCTGGGCGAAGTTGAAGACCCCCGAGGCCTTGTAGATGAGCACGAAGCCCAGGGCCACCAGCGAGTACATGAGCCCGGCCGCGAGCCCGCCGATCACCACCTCGGCCAGGAACGTGGGCGCGCCGACCATATCCTTCACCGGCCCGACCACGACCGCGTACAGCAGGTCAAGCATGGGCCACCCCGAGGTAGGCGTCGATGACGCCCTGATCCGCCCGCACCTCGTCCGGGCGGCCGTCGGCGATCTTGCGCCCGTAGTCCAGGGCCACGACCCGGTCCGAGATGTCCATGACCACGCTCATGTCGTGCTCGATGAGCGCGATGGTGGTGCCGAACTCGTCGTTGACGCCGAGGATGAAGCGGCACATGTCTTCCTTCTCCTCGACGTTCATCCCGGCCATCGGCTCGTCGAGCAGGAGCAGCTTGGGCTCGGCCGCGAGGGCCCGCGCCAGCTCCACCCGCTTCTGCAGCCCGTAGGGCAGCCGACCCGCCGGACTCTTGCGGATGGCCTCGATCTCCAGGAAGTCGATGATCCGCTCCACGAAGGCGCGGTGCTCCAGCTCCTGCTTCTTGGCCGGACCCCAGTAGAGCGCGTCGAGCAGCACGTTGCCGCCCATCTTCAGCAGGCGGCCGGTCATGATGTTGTCGAGCACGCTCATGCCCTTGAACAGGGCCACGTTCTGGAAGGTGCGCGCCACCCCGAGGGCGGCCACGTCGTAGGGCCGCAGGTGCGTGCGGTCGCGCCCCTCGAAGAGGATGCGGCCCTCGGTCGGGTGATAGAAGCCGCTGATCACGTTGAGCAGGGTGGTCTTGCCCGCCCCGTTGGGCCCGATGATGGCCACGATCTCCCCGCGGTGGATCGTCAGGCCGACGCGCTCGAGGGCCTGCACCGCCCCGAAGCGCACGCTGATGTCAGCCACCTCGAGCATCGGGGTGAGCCCGGCGCTCGGGTCGACCCTCATCCCCGCGCTCCCGTCCCCGCGAAGGTCTCGGCCTCGCAGAGCCGCACCGCCGCGCGCACGGTGGCGGTGCGCCCGTCCTCGTAGGTCACCTGGGCTTCCACGTTGACGTGCTCGCCGCCGCCGTAGAGGGCCTCGATGAGCGTCGCGTACTTGTGGGCCACGAAGCCGCGCCGGACCTTGCGGGTGCGGGTGATCTCCTGGTCGTCGGCATCCAGCTCCTTGTGCAGGAGGAGGAAGCGGCGGATCTGGGCGCCCCGGAGCGCCTCGTCCTCGAGGAGGCTCCGGTTCACGCGCACCACTTCGTGTCGGATCAGGTCGTAGACCTCGGGCTTCTGGGCCAGATCGCCGTAGCTGGTGTAAGCCAGGTTCCGTCGCTCCGCCCAGTTGCCCACCGACGTCAGATCGATATTGATGAGCGCGCTGACGAAGTCGCGCCCGTCCCCCACGCACACCGCCTCCTTGATGTACGGGGAGAACTTCAGCTTGTTCTCGAGATACTTGGGCGCGAAGATGGTGCCCCCGGAGAGTCGCCCCACGTCGCGCGCGCGATCGATGATCCGCACGTGGCCGTCGCGGTCGAAGAGGCCCGCGTCGCCCGAATGCACCCAGCCGTCCTCGAGCGTCTCGGCGGTGGCCTCGGGGTTCTTGTAGTAGCCCTGGAAGACGCCGGGGCTCCGGTACATCACCTCGCCGCTGTCGGTGATGCGCACCTCGACGCCCGGCAGGGGCGGCCCCACCGTGTCGAGCTTGACGTCGCCGTCCCGCTGGATGCAGATCAGCGCGCTCGACTCGGTCATGCCGTAGAGCTGCTTCACGTTGATGCCGAGCGAGCGGTAGAACTCGAACAGCTCGGGGCCGATGGCCTCCCCCGCGGTGTAGGCCACCCGGATGCGGCCCATGCCCAGGTTGTCGCGGAGCGGCCCGTAGACCAGGAGCCAGCCGAGCGGATAGAGCAGGCGGTCCAGGAGGCGAGCGGGGCGATGGGCGAGCCGGCCGCGCTCCACGCGGCGGGCCACGTCGAGGAAGAAGTGGACCATGTGCCGCTTGACCCACGCGGTGTCGTCCACCCGGATCATCACCGAGGTGAGGATGTTCTCCCAGATGCGCGGCGGCGCGAAGAAGTAGGTCGGCCCGATCTCTTTCAGGTCGGCCAGCACGGTGGCCGCGCTCTCCGGGCAGTTGGTGGTGAAGCCGGCCACGATCGATTGCCCGAACGAGAACATGTGGTCGCCGATCCAGGCCATGGGCAGGTAGGCCATGACCTCCTCGGACGACCCGAGGCCCTCGCGCTCCACCGCATGGCGCGCGGTCTCGATGAGGTTGCCGTGCGAGAGCATCGCGCCCTTCGGCTGTCCGGTGGTCCCCGAGGTGTAGGCGATCACCGCGGTGTCCTCGGCGCGCCCGCGGGCGACCTCCTGGTCGAAGTAGTCGGGGTTGTCCTGCATGAACTTCCGGCCGCGCTCCTGCAGCTCCTCGAGGCTCAACAGCCGCGCGTCCTTGTAGTGCCGGAGGCCGCGCGGATCGTCGTAGATGATCCACTCGAGGACGGGGCAGTGCTCGCGCACGTGGAGCAGCTTGTCCACCTGCTCCTGGTCCTCGACCACCGCGAAGCGGGCCTCCGCGTGCTCGACGATGTACTGCATCTCCCGCTCGATCGAATCCTGGTAGAGCGGCACCGGGATCCCGCCGAGCGCCTGGGTGGCGAGCATGGCCCAGTACAGCTGGGGGCGGTTGTCGCCCACCACCGCGGTCTTGTCGCCGCGGGTGAACCCGAGCGCGGCCAGGCCCAGGGCGATCAGCCGAGCCTGCTCGAGATACTCGCTCCAGGTGTAGGACTGCCAGATGCCGAGGTCCTTCTCGCGGATCGCCACCTTCCCGGCAAGACGCTGAGCGTTGCGGATCGCCAGCTTGGGGAAGGTATCCGCGGTCGGCTCGAGCATCAAGTCGACGGGATGTCGCCTCGCTCCGCGCTCGGCCGCGCGAGGCGAAACTTACCGATGCCGTAGGGGAGAGTCTTCATACGTTCCGTCGGAACATCCTTGGGAATCCCCGTGTCGGGGCTGATAGAGTGGCGAGAGTCTAGCCCAGCCGATACAGCGTGTCAAGGACTTTGCCCACGAGGACAAGGGTTTACGGCTCCGCGGTCGCGGTGCTCCTCCTCGCCGGGCTGGCGGCCGCCGGTCCGACCAGAGGCCAGCCCGCGCTCGACTGCGCTCACCCGTCGGAGGCGCGCTCCTGGATCGGGCGCCTCCGTCTGGCCGAGATCGAAGGCGCCGAGGACATCCACCGCGCGGCCATGTGGGACGCCTTCGGCCGGTGCCCGGCGGGCGCACCGGGCGAGCCCTGCCGCGAAGCCGAGCGGCGCCGCTTCGAGGCGCAGTGGGAGGCGCAGAAGCGCGGGATCGAGGACAAGTACCGCAGCGTCCTCGGGGAGTTCGTGCAGCGCTGCCGCGGCTTGATCTCTCTCGACTGGAGAGGCCGGCGGATCAGAAGACCCGAAGCTCCTCGGTGAGCCCGCGCGTCTCCAGGATGACGTCGTCGGTCATCGGGGCCCGGGCCCGCTCGGCGGCCTCGCGGCGCCCGGGGTCGAGCCCGGCCGCGGATAGAAGCGCGCTTCGCGCCGCTCGTCCCACGCCCGGTTCGCGATGTCCATCTCCCACGAGGCCATGCACTCGTTCTGGGTCCGCACGATCTCCTCGATCATCTCGCGCGGGTCGCGATGGAAGGAAGCGTTCAGCAGCCGCTTGGCGTGCCCGTTGGCGGTGCGCGAGGAATGACAGGCGGTCTGCACGATGCGGCCGATCGTGTCGTCGACCTCGGACGGCTCGATCACCCAGTTGACCAACCCCATGGCCAGCGCGGCCTGGGGCGTGACGTTGTCGTTGAGCAGGGTCAGCTCCTTGGCCCGGCCGAGGCCCACGATGCGGGCCAGCCGCAAGATGGAGCCGTCCGGGATGAGCCCATGGCGGGTGGCTCCGAGCCCGAGCACCGCGTCGGTGGTGGCCACCCGCACATCGCAGGCCGAGGCCAGCTGCAGGCCGCCGCCGATCGAGTAGCCGTGGAGCACCGCCACCACGAGCGGGTCCATGTCCTCGAGCCGGTTCAGGGCCCGGATCCAGTTCCGGTAGAACGCCTCGTCGATCCCGCCGGCCGACAGCAGGGTGCGATCCATGCCCGAGCAGAACGCCCGCCCGGCGCCCCGCACGACCACCACCCACACGTCGCGATCGCGAGCTGCGGCGTCCGCGGCGTCGGCCAGCTGGGCGGACAGCGTGAGGTCGAGCGCGTTGAGCACGCGCGGGCGGTTGAGGGTGATGGTGGCGACGCCCTCCCGTGTCTGGTAGAGCACGCTCGGCTCGGCCATCCCGGTCACGCTCCGCGGTCGCCCAGGATCTCCCGGGCGATGACCATGCGCTGGATCTCCGAGGTGCCCTCACCGATCTCGGTGAGCTTGGCGTCGCGAAAGATGCGCTCGATGGGAAACTCGGTGATGTAGCCGGCTCCGCCGTGGATCTGCAGCGCGCGGGTCGCCGCCTTCATTGCCACCTCGGAGGCGAAGACCTTGGCCATGGACGCGGCCACCTTCGCGGGCCGGCCGCCGTCCTTGAGGGCGGCGGCGCGCAGGGTGAGCAGTCGCGCCGCCTCGACCTCGGTGCCCATGTCGGCGATCATCCCCTGCAGCCCGTTGAACTCGGCCAGGGCCTTGCCGAACGCGGAGCGCTGCTTCATGTACTTGAGCGCCTCGTCGAGGGCGCCCTGGGCCAGGCCCACCGCCATCGCGGCCATCGCGATGCGGCCGCCCTCGAGCACCTGCATGGTGTTCACGAAGCCCATGCCGCTCTCGCCCAGGAGAGCCGAGACGGGAACGCGCACGTGATCGAGGTGCAGCTCGGCGGTGTTCGAGGCGTGCAGCCCGAGCTTGCGGTAGGGCTTGCCGGCCGAGAAGCCGGTCATCCCGCGCTCGAGGATGAAGGCGGAGATGCCCCGGTGGCCGAGCGCGGGATCGGTCACCGCCATGACCACCGCGATGTCGGCCACCCCCGCGTTGGTGATGAAGGCCTTGGAGCCGTCGATCACGAAGTGGTCGCCGTCGGCCACCGCGCGGGTGCGCATGGCCGCCGCGTCGGATCCCGATCCGGGCTCGGTCAGGCCCCACGCCCCGAGCGACTCGCCCCGGGCGAGCCGCGGCAGGCAGGCGGCCTTCTGCTCGCGGGAGCCGAACAGCGCGATGTGATTCGTGCACAGGGAGTTGTGGGCCCACATCGTGATGCCCACCGAGGCGTCGACCCGGTTCAGCTCCTCGACCGCGAGGGCGTAGGAGACGTAGTCCAGCGCGGCCCCGCCGTACTCCTCCGGCACCAGGGCGCCGAGCAGGCCGGTGCCGGCGAGCTTGGCGAGGATCTCGTGCGGGAACTCGTGCGCCTCGTCGAAGTGACGGATGACCGGAGCCACCTCGCGCTCCGCGAAGTCCCGCGCGAGCGCGCGCACCTCCTGCTGCTCGGCGGTGAGCTCGAAGTTCATCGGGCGCGCGTGGCCGCCACGATCGCGATCGGGTACGCGATGACGTCGTTATGCCACGGCACGGATGTTGTCGCGGACGAAGCGGATGATGTCCTGGGTGGAGGTGCCGGGCGTGAACAGCTCCTTCACCCCGATGGCCTTCAGGGCCTGGATGTCGTCCTGTGGGATGATGCCGCCGCCGAAGAGGGCGATGTCGTCGGCGCCCTGCTCCTTCAGCAGGTCCAGCACGCGCTTGAAGAGATAGTTGTGCGCTCCCGAGAGCACCGACAGCCCGATCGCGTCCACGTCCTCCTGCACCGCGGTCGCCACGATCTGCTCCGGCGTCTGGTGCAGCCCGGTGTAGATCACCTCGAAGCCGGCGTCCCGCAGCGCGCGCGCCACGATCTTCGCGCCCCGGTCGTGCCCGTCCAGCCCGGGCTTGGCCACCAGCACGCGAATCCTTCGCTGGGCCATGAGTCGGCTCCTCTCAGTTCAGAAGCGCGCGGAGGCGCTCCCCCACCTTCATGATCTGCTCGCGGTTGCCCGGCACCAGCTTCCAGTCGAAGCCCTTGCCGTCGTTGTTCCAGCGGGGGATCAGGTGCAGGTGGAAGTGCGGCACCGACTGGAACGCGGCCGGCCCGTTCGCCTGCAGCATGTTCAGCCCGTCCGGCTTCAGCCCGTCGCGGATGGCCACCGCGACCCGCTGGGCGGTCGCCATCGCGGCCTGCAGATCGGTCACGTCGGCCTCGTAGAGATTGGCCGCGTGGGCCTTGGTGATGACGAGGCAGTGGCCCGAGTTGATCGGGTTGATGTCCATGAAGGCGATCGTCACGTCGTCCTCGAAGATCTTCATGGATGGGATCTGTCCGTCCCGCAGCTTGCAGAACACGCAGTCGGTCATCTCCGGGCCTCCGGTGGGGCGGTCTCGCGAGCCGCCTTGGCGATCAGTTCCTTCACTCAGATCGTCAGCGTCCAGCCGTCCGGGTCCGGCGCCTTGCCGTACTGGATCGCCACGATCGCGTCGTAGAGGCGCTGGGTGAGCGGACCGATCTCGCCGCGGTTGATCACCATCCGCTTGCCCTTGTAGGCCAGCTCGCCCACCGGCGAGATGACCGCGGCGGTGCCGGTGCCCCACACCTCCGCCAGCGTGCCCCGCCCGTGGGCCTCCACCACCTCGTCGATCGACACCTGGCGCTCGCTGACCGGCAATCCCCACTTGCGCAAGAGCGCCAGGGTCGAGTCGCGCGTCACGCCGGGCAAGATGGTGCCAGTCAGCGGCGGCGTGATGATCTCGTCGCCGATCTTCACCATGATGTTCATCGTGCCGACCTCGTCGAGGTACTTCCGGTGTACCCCGTCGAGCCACAGGACCTGGGTGAAGCCCTCGTGCTTGGCCTCGTCGCTCGCGAAGAGGCTGGCCGCGTAGTTGCCGGAGGTCTTGGCCCCGCCCACGCCACCGTCCACCGCCCGCACGTACTTGTCGACCACCAGGATCTTCACGGGGGCCATGCCTTCGGGGTAGTACGCGCCGACCGGAGAGAGGATGACGAAGTAGATGTAGGACTTGGCCGGCCGCACCCCGAGGAACGGCTCGCTCGCGATGATGGTGGGCCGGATGTAGAGGGAGGTGCCCACCGTGCTCGGCACCCAGTCCCGATCGATGTCGACCACCTTCACCAGCGACTGGAGCGCGAGGTCGGCGTCGAGCGGCGGAATGCACAGGCGCCGGGCCGAGGTGTTCATCCGGTCGACGTGCTTCTGGGGCCGGAAGAGCCGGATCTTCCCGTCGACGCCGCGGAAGGCCTTCAGCCCATCGAAGACCGCCTGCGCGTAGTGCAGGACGGCGGTGGCCGGATCCAGCGACAGCGGCCCGTAGGGCTCGATGCGCGGGTCGTACCAGCCCTTCTCCTCCTGGAAATCGGCCACGAACATGTGATCGGTGAAGATCTGCCCGAACCCCAGGTCGGCGTCCTTCGGCTTGGGCTTGCGGGTGCTGCTGCGGTTGATCCGGATCGGCTCGGTCATGGTTGGCTCCCCTCAGAAGATGATCGGCTCTCGATAAAGTCCGAACACCTTGCGATACACGTCGGCGATCTCGCCCAGCGAGACGTAGTCCTTCACGGCGTCCACCAGCACCGGCATGACGTTCTGGTCGTCGCGGCAGGCCTCGGTGAGCTGGCGGATCCGCTTCTCGACCCGGCCCGCGTCGCGCGAGGCCTTCACCCGCACCACCCGCTCGATCTGCTCCCGCTCGATCGCGGGGTCGATGCGGAGATATTCCACCGGCTTCTCGTCGGCCATCACGTACTTGTTCACGCCCACCACCGTCTTCTGGCCGCGATCGTCCATGAGCTGATAGCGGTAGGCCGCGTCCGCGATCTCCTGCTGGGGATACCCCAGGTCGATGGCCCGCACGATGCCGCCCAGCTCGTCGATCTTGCGAATGTAGTCCATCGCCTGCGCTTCCATCTGGTCGGTCAGGCGCTCCAGGAAGTAGGAGCCGCCGAGCGGGTCCGCGGTCAGGGCCACCCCGGTCTCTTCGGCGATGATCTGCTGGGTCCGCAGCGCCACCGTCACCGCCTCCTCGGTGGGCAGGGCCAGCACCTCGTCGTAGGAGTTGGTGTGGAGCGACTGGGCCCCGCCGAGCACCGCGGCCAGCGCCTGCAGGGCCACCCGGGCGACGTTGTTGAGTGGCTGCTGGGCGGTGGCCGAGACGCCCGCGGTCTGGGTGTGGGTGCGCAGGCGCATCGACTCCGGCTTCTTCGCGTGGAAGCGATCGCGCATCACGGTGGCCCAGATGCGCCGGGCCGCCCGCAGCTTGGCGATCTCCTCGAAGAAGTCGTTGTGGATGTCGAAGAAGAACGACAGGCGCGGCGCGAAGTCGTCGACGTCGAGGCCCCGATCGACGCCGGCCTGCACGTAGCCGAAGCCGTCGGCGAGGGTGAAGGCCAGCTCCTGCACCGCGGTCGAGCCGGCCTCCCGGATGTGGTAGCCCGAGATCGAGACCGGGTTGAAGCGAGGCACGTGCCGCGCGCAGAACTCGATGGTGTCCACCACCACCCGCACCGCGGACCGAGGCGGCGAGATCCACTCCTTCTGGGCGATGAACTCCTTGAGCATGTCGTTCTGCATGGTCCCGCCCAGCTTGTCCCAGCTCACCCCCTGCGTGTCGGCCAGCGCCAGGTACATGGCGAGCGCGACCGACGCGGTGCAGTTGATGGTCATCGACGTCGTGACCCGATCGAGCGGGATATCGCGGAACAGGACCTCGAAGTCGGCGAGGGTGGAGATCGACACCCCCTCGCGACCGACCTCGCCGCGGGCCCGCGGGTGATCGGCGTCGTAGCCCATCAGGGCCGGCATGTCGAAGGCGGTGGAGAGTCCGGTCTGCCCTTCCTGCAGGAGGTACTTGAAGCGGGCGTTGGTGTCCTCCGGACGGCCGAAGCCCGCGAACATGCGCATGGTCCAGAGCCGGCCGCGGTACATCGACGGATAGGGCCCGCGCGTGTAGGGGAACTCGCCCGGGTAGCCCAGCTTGTCGTCGTAGCGCCACCCGGGAAGGTCCTCCGGCGTGTAGAGCGGCTGCACCGGAATCCCGGAGAGGGTCTCGAACGGCACCTCACGCTCCGGCGCGCGCCGGACGAAGGGGCCGTAGCTCTCCTCCTCCCACCGATCCCTGCCCTGAGCCATGTCGGAACGCTCCTCAGGCCACCTGCGCGACGGCCCCGAGGAGCCGACGGGCGATGACCAGCTTCTGGATCTGCGACGTGCCCTCGTAGATCTGGGTGATCTTGGCGTCGCGGAAGTGCCGCTCCACCTGGTACTCCTTGATGAACCCGTAGCCGCCGTGTACCTGGATGGCGTCGGTGGTCACCCGCATCGCGGTCTCGGCCGCGAAGAGCTTGGCCATCGCGGCTTCGGCGCCGTACGTCGCCCCCGAGTCCTTCCTCCAGGCCGCGCGCCGCGTGAGCAGACGCGCCGCCTCGATCGTGGTCGCCATGTCCGCGAGCATCCACTGCACCATCTGGTGCTGACCGATCGGCACCCCGAAGCTCTTCCGCTCGCGGGCGTAGGCCACCGCCGCCTCGTAGGCGGCCGTGGCGATCCCGACGGCCTGCGCGGCGATCCCGATCCGGCCGCCGTCCAGCGTGGCCAGCGCGATCTTGAAGCCCTGCCCCACCGCGCCCAGCCGGTTGTTCGCGGGCACCCGGCACCGCTCGAACAGCAACTCCGCGGTGTCGGAGGCCCGGATGCCGAGCTTGTCCTCGGTCTTCACCACCGTGAAGCCGGGCGTACCCTTCTCCACCAGGAAGGCGGTGATGCCGCGACGGCCGGCCGCCCGGTCGGTCTGGGCGAACACCAGCGCCGCGGAGGCCTCGCGACCGTTGGTGACGAACACCTTGCGGCCGTCCAGGACGTAGCCGTCTCCCTCCGCGCGGGCCAGCGTGGTCTGGTTGCTCGCGTCCGAGCCCGCCTCCGGCTCGGTCAGCGCGAAGCAGCCGATCTTCTTGCCGGACGCGTACGGGGTGAGAAAGCGCGCCTTCTGCTCCTCGGTGCCGTGCGCCAGGACCGGATCGCAGTACAGCGAGTTGTTGACCGACATGATCACGGCGTGCGAGGCGCAGGCGCGGGCGATCTCCTCGACCGCGAGCGTGTAGGCCACCGCGTCGCTGCCGCTGCCCCCGTAGCCCTCGGGCACCGCGATGCCCATGAACCCCAGCTCGCCCATTCGCGCCACCGTCTCGCGCGGAAAGTGTGCCTCGCGGTCGATCGCCTCGGCGATCGGGCGCACCTCTTTCTCGGCGAAATCACGGGCCATCTGCTGGATCATGGCCTGCTCCTGCGTGAGGTCGAGGTGCACCGGCTCTCCTATTTCTCCAGGAGGCTCTTGAATTCTTGCGTGAGGAGGGGCGCGACTTCGAAGAGGTCGCCGACGATGCCGTAGTCGGCGATCTTGAAGATGGGGGCCTCCGGATCCTTGTTGATCGCGCAGATCACCTTCGAGGTGCGCATGCCGGCCAGGTGCTGGATCGCGCCCGAGATGCCGAAGCCCAGGTAGAGCTTCGGCGAGATGGTGCGACCGGTCTGGCCGATCTGGAAGCGATGCGGGCGCCATCCGGCGTCGACGGCCGCGCGCGAGGCGCCGACCGCGGCGCCGATCACCTTGGCCAGATCCTCGAGGATGACGAAGTTCTCCGGCCCCTTGAGCCCGCGGCCGCCCGACACGACGATCTCCGCCTCGGTCAGCTCGGGCAGGCCGGTGGACGCCTCCTGCTTGCGCTCCACCAGCTTCATGCGCTCACCGGGAATCGTCACGCTCGGCTTCTCGACCGCCGCGCTCGCTCCCGCCTGGGCCTCGGCGGGTCGGAACACGTTCGGGCGCAGGGTGGCCATCCACGGCGTCTTCGACCACGTCATCTTCGAGAGTAGCTTGCCCGCATAGATCGGGCGGGTGGCCACCAGCGTGCCGCCCTCGGCGGCGAGCCCGGTCGAATCGGCGGAAAGCCCCGCGCCGAGCCGCGCGGCCAGGCGAGCCATGAACTCGCGCTGCCGCGTGGTGACCGGCGCGAAGATCGCCTGCGGGGACTCCTTGCCGGCCAGCTCCGCCACCGCCGGAGTCCACACCTCCGCGCGATAGGGTGCGAAGGCCGCGTTCTCCAGCAGCCAGATTCGCTTGGCCCCCCACTCGCCGAGCTGCTTGAGACCCTCCGGGGTCGCCTTGTCGGTCACCCATACCGCCTCGGTCTGCGCTCCGGCGCCGGCGGCCAGGCGCGAAGCCTCGCCCAACACCTCGGCCATCACCTTCTTGGGAGCGCCCTGCCGATCGTCCTCCACCATGCACCAGTACGCGCCGGCCATCTCTGTCGTGCCTTTCTCTCGTTGTGGGGCGTTAGATCGCTTTGGCGTCTTCGCGCAGGGCGCGGACGAGCTCCTTGGCCGCTTCCGCGGGCTCTCCCTGGATGATTCGTCCGGGCGGCCGCGGCGGCAGGCTCTCGAGCTTCACCACCGAGAGCACCGGCGGCTCGGCCGTCATGCCGATGTCGGAAGCCTTCACTTCCTTGATCTCCTTCTTCTTCGCGCCCATGATGCCCTTGAGCGTGGGATAGCGCGGCTCGTTGAGCCCCTTCTGTGCCGACGCGACCGCGGGGAGCGGGAGATCGAAGATCTCGAGACCGCCTTCGACCTGACGTCCCACCCGGATCGTCTTGCCGTCTCCGTCGACCGCCTCCTCCATGATCCAGGACGCGCAGGGCCAGCCCAGCAGCTCGGCGACCTGCGCGGCGACGGCGCCCATGTCATCGTCGATCGCCTGCCGTCCGAAGAGAGCGAGGCCGGGCGCCTCCTGCTTGATGACCGCCGCGAGGGCCCGCGCGGTCATCAGCGTGTCCGCCGCGTCCCACGCGGCGTCCTTCAGATGGATCGCACGGTCGGCGCCCATGGCGAGGCAAGAGCGCAGCGCCTCCTTGCCGCGCTCGGGCCCCAGCGAGACCACCACCACCTCGCCCTGGCCGCGCTTCTCCTTGATCCGGAGCGCCTCCTCGACCGCGAACTCGTCGTAGGGCGAGACGATCCAGGTGATGCCGGTCGTGTCGATGGCCCGGCCATCGCCGCCGATCTTCACCTGCGTGGCCGTGTCGGGCACCTGCTTGATCATCACGAGGATCTTCATCTGAGGTCCTTTCCGGTAGCTTGAACGTCGAAGACGTCAGTTGGGCGGCCGGGCTCCTTCGCGCAAGCGCTCATCCGAACTGCCTCGCGCTGGGTGACGGGCTGTCGAAGACTTCAGTTGGGCGGCCGGGCTCCTTCGCGCAAGCGGATTTTTCGGTCGCCTGAACGTCGGAGCCACCACTTGGGCGGCCGGGCTCCTTCGCGCAAGCGCTCATCCGAACTGCCCCGCGGTCGGTGGATGGGGCGGTGTCGGCTTCCGTCACCGTCGCCGCGGGCGGGTGGCCGTCGAGGGTGTCGTAGCGAAGCTGGCGGGTGATGCGGAAGCGGTCGCCCGGAATGAAGACGCGGTCGTAGACGATGGGGGTGCCGTCGGTGCCCGTCGAGATGCGATCGGAGCGGAAGGCGGCGGTGCCCGGGCGGCAGCCCATCTCGCGGGCGGCCTGCCGGTCCAGGGGCACCGCCGACACGGTTTCGTGAGCCGCGGTGACCTCGATGCCCAGCTTGAAGGACAGGACCTGGCGGAGCGGGGTCACCGCCAGATCGGCCTTGGAGACTTCTTCGCCGATCGCGGCGGGCAGGTACGAGGCCTGGAAGCTCACCGGCTCACCGTCTACGAGGCGCAGGCGCTCCAGGACGAAGACCGGCGCCCGCTCCGGGAGCCGCAGCGACTCGGCGACGCGACGGTCCGCGACCGTCTTGTAGCTGCGCACGAACCGCGTGGCCACGTCTTCCCCGAGCGCGGACAGATCGCCCGCGAGGGCCCGCAGATGGAGAATGTCGTAGTCGATCGACGGGCGGGCGATGAAGGTGCCCAGACCGTGGCGGCGGGCGATGAGTCCATCGCGCTCGAGCAGATCGAGGGCCTGGCGCAACGTCATCAGCGTGACGCCGAACTCCCGCGCGAGGCTCCGCTGGTTGTCGAGGCGTTGGCCGGGACCGTGACCGCCGGCCACGATGCGCTCGCGCAGCGTCTGGGCGATCTGGTGATAGCGCGGCACGCGACTGGCCAAGTAGCAATCCCTCGTCTTCGAGTGTTCTAGAACTCCGGCCGGCCGCCGACTGGCTCGGTCGAGCTTGAAATCGGGATTCACGCAAGCGCGACAGGCAGTTACTGCGACCGGCGCCCATTGTACCTGCGCCGGCGTGGCGCGGTCAATGGGCGCTCAGGGCTAGGCCGCGCCCTCTCTGGCGAGCCGCTGGGACAGCGTGACGAGGGCGTCGAGCTTGCCGCCGGCCGCCCCGGAGTCGATCGACTGTGCGGCCAGGCCCACGCCCTCTTTCAGATCGCGGGCCTTCGCCCCGGCCACCAGGGCCGCCGCCGCGTTCATCAGCACGATGTCCCGCCGCGGGCCGGAAGCGCCCGCGAGCACCCGGCGGATGATCTCGGCGTTCTCCTGGCGGTCGCCGCCCTGCAGCTCGGCGATGGTGGCCCGCGGCATCCCGAAGTCCTCGGGGCGCACCCGCGTGCTCCGCACGACGCCCTCGTGCACCTCGGCGATGTGGCTCTCGCCGGTGTTGGAGATCTCGTCGAGCCCGTCGGCGCCGTGGACGACGAAGGCGCGAATCGTTCCGAGCTCGGCGAGCACGCGGGCCAGCGGCTCGGTGAGGGTGGGCGCGTACACGCCGATCAGCTGGGCGTTGGCCCCGGCGGGATTCGTCAGGGGGCCGAGCATGTTGAACACGGTGCGGACGCCCATCTCCCGGCGGGCGGCCATCACGTGCTTCATCGCGGTGTGGAGCAGCGGGGCGTAGAGGAACCCGATGCCGACCTCGTCCAGGCAGCGGGCCACCTTCGCCGGGCTCAAGTCGATGCTGATGCCGAGCGTCTCGACCACGTCGGCGGAGCCGCAGAGCGACGAGACCGAGCGGTTCCCGTGCTTGGCCACCTTCAGCCCGGCGCCCGCCACCACGAACGCGGTGGCGGTGGAGACGTTGAAGGTGCCCGAGGCGTCGCCGCCGGTGCCGCACGTGTCGATCAGCATCTCGCGATCGGTGCCGGTCTGGGCGACCAGGTCCGCGCCGTCGGCGCGCACCTTCACCGCCTTCTGCCGCATCACCTGCGCGAAGCCGATCAGCTCCTCGACGGTCTCGCCCTTCATGCGCAGCGCGGTGAGGAAGGCGGCGATCTGGGCGTTGGTGCCCGCCCCCGACATGATCGCTTCCATCGCGGCCGCCGCCTCGAGGCGCGTCAGGTCGCGATGGTCGATGAGGGCGCGCAGGGCCTCGGTGATGATCGGGCTGGTCACGCCTGGCCGTCTCCCGCCCCGCGGCCGCGCACGATCGCGCTCACCGCGCTCATCACGTCGCGGATCTGCAGGGGCTTGGCCAGGACGAGATCGACCCCGTTGGCGCGCAGCTCCTCCGACGCCACTTCCACGCCGAATCCGCTCATCAGCACGATATGAACCTCCGGCGCGCGGGCCTTGACCGCGCGCGCCACCTGCCAGCCGGTCATGCCCGGCATGGCCAGGTCCGTGAAGACCAGATCGAACCGCTCGGCGCCGACTCGCTCGACCGCAGCCTGCCCCGCGCCCACCACCACCGCGGTGTGCCCCGACGCGGCGAGGATGTCGGCGACGACCTCCGCAACCTCCGGCTCGTCGTCGACCACCAGGCAGTGCAGCGAGACCGCGGCGCCCGCGGGGGCCGCAGGCGCGGCCGCCTCCGCGACCTGGTCGCTCGAGGGAAACACCAGGCGGAACGTGGTGCCCTGGCCTTCTTCGCTCTCCACCGTGATGCGAGCGCTGTGGCGCGCCAGGATACCATAGGCCATCGAGAGGCCGAGGCCGGTGCCCTTCGGTCCCTTCGTGGTGAAGAACGGATCGAAGATCTTCTGCCGGATGTGCTCGGGAATGCCGGTGCCCGTGTCGCTGACGTCGACGCGCACCTCGCCGCCCGGCCCCTCGCCGGTGCCGGTGCGCAGGGTCAGCGTGCCCCCGTGCGGCATCGCGTCGAGCGCGTTGAGCACGAGATTGGTGAACGCCTCGCGCAGCTCGGCCGGATCGCCCGCGATCCGGGGCAGCCGCTCCGCGAGCACGGTGACCACCTCGACCGCGGCCCCGCGCCGCGCGCTGTCGTGACGCCAGGTCGACTCGGTGGCCTCGAGCACCTGCTGCACGACCTGGTTGAGGTCCACCGCCACCGCGGGCTGATCGCGCCGCACCCCCGTGAAGTCCTGGAGCCGGCGCACGGTGCGGGCGCCGTCCATCGCGGCGCGCTCGATGACCTTCAGCCACTGTCGCAGCTTGCCGTCCTGGATGCGCTCGAGCAGCAGCTGGGCCCGCCCGAGGATCGAGGCCAGCACGTTGTTGAAGTCGTGCGCGACTCCCGAGGCCATCTCGCCGAGGGCGCGCAGCTTCTCGGTCCGCACCAGCTGATCCTGAGCGTCGGCCAGCTCGCTGAACGCGCGCGAGCGGTCCTCGTACAGGCGCGCGCTGCGCAGCATGAGGGCGGTGAGCTGGGCGATGTTGACGAGCAGCCGCTCGTCGGCCTCGGTGTAGGGACGGTCCGTGCTCCGCAGCGACAGCACGCCCAGCACCCGCTCGCCTGCGGTCATGGGCACGATCAGGCAACAGGGCAAGCCGACCACCGCGGGCAGCGGCGCCACCCCGTAGCGGGCGCAATCGCCGACGTAGTCCGTCGTGCGGATCGGCCGGCCGGTGCCGACCACGTAGCCGGAGAGCCCGGCCCCGTCGCGCGGGTAGAACTGCGGCGCCTCCTCGTCGCAGCGCCGGCCGTCGCGCACCCGCAAGACCACCTCGAGCCGATCGTGGTCCTCGTCCAGCAGCAGCACGGTCAGGCTCTGGACCTCGAGCACGCGCGAGACCTGCTGGTACACCGCGTCGAGCAGCCCGGCCTGGTCGAGCTGCCCGGTGACCGCGCGCGACAGCTCGTGGAGCACGGACAGCTCGCGCAGCCGGCGCTGGTTGTCCTGGAACAGGCGCGCGTTCTGCAAGGCCACGCCGACCTGGCTCGCCATCGCCTCCATCAGGCGCAGCTCGGCGTCGGACACCTCGCGCGCCTCGGCCCACCAGCCGGCCGCGAAGCCGCCGATCACCTGCTCCTGCGCCACGACCGGGACGAACAGGTGCGTCCGCACCGGAATGACGCGGCGGATGTGCTCGGGCAGCCGCGGATCGTTCGTCCCGTCGGTGGTCACCACCGCCTGCCGGCGCCGGATCGCCTCCTCGTAGAACGCGTGGCCGGTGAGCGGGATGCGGGTGCCCCGCATCTCCTCCCGGTGATCGGCCGGGATGTGATACCCGGCCAGCGGGGCCATCCACTGCCCGTTGTCCTCGACGAGCCACATGCCGGCGAGGTCCGCGCCCAGGCCGCGCACCACGTGGCGCAGCAGCTGGCGCGTCAGCGCGTCCACGTCGAGCGTCGAGGCGAGCGCCTGGCTCACCGAGAGCAGCGTCTCGGTCTCCTGCAGCTTGGTCGCGGTCTGGCGGGCCAGCTCCGCGTTCTCCATGCCGAGGCCGACCTGGGCCGCCACGCCCTCGACCAGGCGCACTTCGGAGTCGGAGAACTCGCGGCCGGTCTGCCACCACACCAGGAACAGCGCGCCCACCGCCTCGCCGCGCACCGTGGTGGGCGCGAAGAGGACCGAGTGCGCGTCGAGCCCGGCCAGTGTGTCGGGATCGAAGCGCGGATCCGTGCGGGTGTCCGACGACCAGGCGGCGCGGCCCTCGCGCCAGACCTGGGCCAGCGCGGGAAAGCGCGAGAGCGGGAACGGGTGGTTGACGAAATGCTCCCGTAGATGCCCGGGCACGTGATGGCCCGCCATCGGGACCAGCGCGTCGTGGCGGGTGTCGAGCCGGTAGATGCCTACCATGTCGGCGCCGAAGGCCCGTCCGACCTCGCGCGCCACCAGCCGCATCACGTTCTCCGGCGAATCGGGCTGCGACAGCGCGCGGCCGACCGCCAGCAGCGCGGTCGTCTCGCGCAGCCGCTCCTGCACCTGCGTGTACAGGCCCGCGTTGGTCAGGGACAGCGCGAGCTGGCCCGCCACCGCCATGGCCAGGTCCACCTGCCAGGCCTCGAAGGACGTGGTCCGCTCGGTGTGGTCGAGGATCATGACGCCGATGACCTCGTCCTGACGAATCAGCGGCACCGCCATGGCCGACTTGACCCCGAAGCTCTCCACCCACGAGGCCGGCACCAGATCGCTCGCGCGGGCGTCGGGCACGATCACCGGCCGCCGGGTGGCCACGGTGCGGGCGTGCAGCGGAGGGTCCAGGGGCAGCGCCTCGGTCATGCGGCGCGCCTGCTCCGAGCGGTCGGCGTCCGGTCGCCCGTCGGCGAACTGCGACATGAGCGGCACCACGCGTCCGTCCACCCAGCGATGGATCGAGCAGCGGTCCACCCCGCACACCTGCGCGATCTTCATCGCCACCTGGCGGAGCAGCCGCTTCGAGTCGAGCGTGGAGTTCAGGATCTCGGCGACCTCGAGCAGCGCGCGGCTTTCCTCGAGCCGGCCCCGGGTCTCGCCGTAGAGGCCCGCGTTGCGGATGGCCACGCCGGCCTGGGCCACGAAGCTCTCGAGCAGCTGCTGGTCGTCGGCGCCGAGCCGGATCGGGCCCTTGCCCACCAGCGTGAGCACGCCCAGCAGCGAGTCCTGCACCAGGATGGGCACCGCGACGATGCTGCGGATGCCGTGGGTGGCCGCCCACGCCCTGAACTCGAAGCGCGGATCCTGCATCACGTCGGGCACCTCGAGCGGGCGGCGATGCTCGGCCACCCAGCCCGCCGCGCCCTCGCCGAATCGCAGATTCCGAGTCGGCAGATCCAGACCGAAGTCGGCGGAGACCGTCTGCAGGGTCAGCGTCCGGTTCACCTCGTCGGCCACCCAGAAGTTGGCGAGGGGCACCGCGATCAGCTCGGCGGCCGCCTCCGCGATCGCGCGCAGCACCTCGTCCATGTCCAGCGAGGCCGAGACGATCTGGGCGAGCCGGGTCAGGCGACGGAGCCGCGCGGCGCGCACGTCGAGAGCCTCGTACAGCCGGGCGTTCTCGAGCGCGGCGGCGAGCTGGTTGGCGAAGACCGACAGCTGCTCGATCTCGCGGTCCACGAAGTGCTCGCCGCGCCGCCGGTACGCCACCAGCGCCCCGCGGATGTGCTCGCGCACGAGCGGCACCGCCAGGATGGCCCGCCCGCCGATGTCCGCGATCCACCGGCGCGACTCGGCGCGCAGGTGCATCCGCGGATCGCTGAGCACGTCGGCGGTCCACACCGGGCGGCCCTCGGTGAGCGCGAGGCCCACCACGCCCTCGTCGCCGCGCAGCGGCTTGGCCATGTCGGCCAGCGGCGCCGAGAACTCGCCCTGCCCCACGGCCAGACGCAGCAGCTGGCTCTCCGGATCCTGCAGCCAGATCGCCAGGTCGGGGAACGCGAGAGTCTCCCGCGCCTGGGTGGCCACGAGGTCGAGCACGCGGCTCTCGTCGAAGGTCGACACCAGCACGCGCCCCAGCTCGGCCACCGCGCGCATGCGCTCGGCCTGCTCGGAGGCCTCACGGTAGAGCCGGGAGTGATCGATGGCGATCGCGGCCTGGCCCGCGAAGGTCTCGGCCAGCTCCTGCTCGCGCGCGGTGAAGGGTCGACGGCCGCGGAAGACGAGCACGCCGATGGGCCGCTCGCCGACCAGCAGCGGCACCCCCAGGAAGTGGGTGTAGCCGAGCCGCTGACCGGCGGCCTGATGGTCGGCGATCACGTCGGCCCCTTCGAGCTCGCACATGAGTGCCTGGCCGGTGGCCAGCACCTTGCCGCTCAGGCTCTCGCCCACCTGCAGTCGCGTCCGCATCATCGTCTCGGCCGCGGTGCCGGTGAGGCCCGCCACCACCAGCTGATCGCCGTCCAGGAGCCGGAACCCGGCGTTGTCCAGCTCGAGCAGGCGGGCCGCCTCCTCGGCGATCGAGGTCAGCAGGCTCTCCGGGGTCACGAGCGCGCCGATCTTCTTGTTGATCTCGAGCAGCGAGGACAGCGACGCCTTGCGGTCGCGCTCCTGGGCGAAGAGCCGGGCATTGGAGAGCGCGATCGCGGCCTGGCCGGCCAGGCCGCTCATCAGCGAGATCTCGCTCGCCGAGGGCGCGTGCGGCTCCCACCAGTAGGCGGCCAGCGCCCCGTGCGCCTCGCCCTTGCTCACGAGCGGCACCGAGAGCACCGCGCGATAGCCCTCGCGCACCACGAGGGCACGCGTCTCGGACGTCAGGGGCACCGCGGGGTCGTTCAGCACGTCCTCGCTCCAGACCGGCTCGCCCCGGGCGACCGCCCGGCCGGTGGTGCCCTCGCCCACGCGCACCCGCAGCGAGGTCATGAAGTCGGGCGACAGGCCCCGCCCGCGCTCGTAGACCAGGAGGCCGCTCGGGCGATCCAGGCGGAAGACGCCGAGGCCGGCCACCCCCAGGAGGGCCCGGCACCGGTCGACCACCAGGTCCAGCACGCGCTCGGGCTCGAGCGTGGAGGAGACTACGCCGCTGACCTCGAGCAGGGCCTGGTACTGCGCCGCGTTGCGGTGGGCCTCGGCGAAGAGCCGCGCGTGCTCGAGCGCGACCGCGGCCTGGGTGGCGAAGTCGGTGAGGATCGACAGCTCGTCCTCGACGAACGGCGGCGCGCCCGGCCCGCGCCCCGCGGTCATCACACCCAGCGGCCGGCTGCCCGCCATCAGCGGCGCCACCAGGAGCCGGCTCGTGAACGGCACGAACTCGGCCATCGCGTTCGCGGAGCCGGCGTAGTCGTTGATCAGCGCGCCCCGCCCGGCTGCGAGCGCTACCCCGGCCTCGCCGGTCCCGATCTTGAACCGGAGGTCGCGGATCCAGTCGCCCACGTCCGACCACGCGCGCGCGTGCAGCGTCTCGCCCTCCAGCAGGTAGAGGGCGGCGTAGGCGCCGCCGATCAGCTGCTGGGCCGAGCGCGCGATCACCACCAGCAGATCCTCGGTGTCCACCTGCTCCGAGATCTGGCGCTCGATCACCCGCTGGGCCTCGAGCCGGCGCAGGCGGGCCGCCGCCATCTCCTGCAGCTGGGCGCGCTCGACGGCCAGGCCCACCGTCTGGGCCACGCCGGCCAGGATCTTGCGCTCCTCGTCGGAGAAGTCGCGCGCCTCCTTGGACACCAGCGCCATGACCCCCCAGGTCTTCAGGTCGACCGGGATGGGCAGGGCGAGCTGGGTCCGGTGCGAGCGGTCCGCCGCCATCTGGCGGATGCTCTCCCCGGACGGCGGCGCCGCGTCGAGGTGGGTGACCAGGATCCGCCCGGTGCGCGCGGCCTCGCCCATGTGCGAGTCGCCGAGCGGCCGGACCTGGAAGCGCTCGACGTACTGCGGATCGAAGCCGCTCTGGGCCAGCATCACCAGCTCACGCGCCGCGCTGTCGAGCCGGTAGACCGCGCCGACGTCCATGCCGGACAGCTCGCGAACGACCTCGAGCGTCTCCTCGGCGGTGGTGGCCAGGTCGGCCCCGCGGCCGATCGTGGCCGAGATCGCGTTCAGCGCCTCCAGCTCGCGGTTGCGACGCTCGAGGGCCGCCCGCGGACTGCCATCCGTCCGCGAGCCGGCGTGCGACCGGGGGGGCTCGGGCAGGAACGCGAGCACCACGCCGGCCAGCACCACCACGCCGCCGGCCAGCAGCGTGAGGAACTCGAGCCCGAGGCGGCGCTCGGCTCGCGCGAACTCCCGCACCGGCAGGACGACCCAGAGGGCGCCGTCCGGCGAGCCGATCACCGGGCTCTCCAGCCGTCGGACCGCGTGAGGCTCCTGGCCGGCGGTGATGACGCCGGTGGCGGCCGCGGCGGTCCAGCCCGCCGGCGCCAGATCGGGGCGGCTCGACGCGAGCGCGCGATCGCCGGCCAGGAATACCACGGCGGGGCCCGACGGCAGTCGCTCGAGGAGCGCGCCGAGGCCATCGAGCCGGCGCCCCGCGACGACCGTGCCGACGGGGGTCGGCTCCCGATCGGTGGCGCTCCTGACCGGCGCGGTCACCAGGAAGTACGGCCGGCCGCCGGCCAGCCGCAGGGTGAGGACGGGCTCGGTCGGTATCGAGGGGCCGGGCAGGCTCGGCGGCGGGCCCGCCGGCACCTGCACCAGCGGCGTGCCGCGCCGGTCCAGTACCGTGATGAAGTCGGCGAGTCCGTCCTGCGTCACGGCGAGCACGCGCGGCGACGCCGCGCGGGCCAGCGTCGACCAGTCGCCCTGCGTGACGCCGTCGATCACCGCGGGATCCCGGGCCAGCAGCGCCGCCTCGCGACGGAGCGAATCCTGATAGTCGGCCACCAGCGCGGTGACCGCGTCGACGGTGCGCGCGACGGCGACGTCCCGCGTGCGCACGAGCTGTCGATGGGCGGCGAGGTAGCCCAGCGAGGCGAGGATGCCGAGCGGAATGGCCAGCAGCAGGAAGGGAACGAGGAAGCCTCGAGCGAAGCGCCTCACACGGCTATTCTCGTTCCGTCCGGCGGCGAACTGAACCGAAATTTCGGGGGCCTAGAGACCCAGGTAGGCCTGCTTGATGTGCCCGCTGGCCAGCAGCTCGTCCCGCGGCCCGGAGAGCGTCATCCGCCCGTTCTCGAGGACATAGCCCCGGTGGGCCAGGCGGAGCGACCGCAGGACGTTCTGCTCGACCAGCAGGATCGTGATGCCCCGGCCGTTGATGCGGGCCAGATCCTCGAAGATCGCCTTCACCATCACCGGAGCCAGACCGAGGCTCGGCTCGTCCAGCATCAAGAGCCGCGGCCGGGCCATGAGGCCGCGGCCGATCGCACACATCTGCTGCTCGCCGCCCGACAGGGTGCCCGCGAGCTGCGCGGTGCGCTCCCGCAGCCGGGGGAAGAGATCGAAGACCTCCGCGAGGGAGTCGGCCACCCGACCGCGGGCCTCCGGGGTCCGGGCCCCCAGCTCGAGGTTCTCGCGCACCGTCATGGTCGGGAAGAGCTGCCGGCCCTCCGGCACGTGGGCCACCCCGCGGGCCACGATCTGCGCCGAGCTCCGCCCATCGAGACGCTGGCCCTCGAACTCGATGCGGCCGCGGCGCAGGGGCAAGAGCCCCGAGACCGCGCGCAGGGTCGTGGTCTTGCCCGCTCCGTTGGCGCCGATCAGCGCCACCGTCTCGCCCTCGCGCACCTCGAGCGAGACGTCGCGCACCGCGGTCATGTCGCCGTAGCCGACCTCGATGCCGTCAACGCGAAGGAGCGTGGACATATTCCTCGCCGAGGTACGCCTCGATCACCCGCGGATGATTGGCCACCGCCGCCGGCTCGCCCTCCACGATCTTCTCGCCGAAGTTCAGCACCGCGATGCGATGGGACAGCGACATCACCGCGCGCATGTTGTGCTCGATCAGCAGGATCGCAATGCCGGAGGCGTTGATGCGCTTGACCAGCGCGACGATGGCCTCGATCTCGGTCGGGTTGAGCCCGGCCATCACCTCGTCGAGCAGCAGGAGGCGCGGCTCGGTGGCCAGCGCCCGCGCCAGCTCGAGGCGCTTGCGCTCGGCCAGCGTGAGGGCGCCCGCGGCGTGGTCGACCTTGCCTCCGAGCCCGACCTGCTCGATGACCTCGCGCGCCCGGGCCCGGGCGTCCTCCATCCGGGCCCGGCGGGACAGCGCGCCCACCCGCACGTTGTCCAGCACGGACAGACGGGGGAACGGCCGGACGATCTGGAACGTGCGGCAGAGGCCGAGTCGGCAGATCGCGTGGGGCGGGAGGCCCACGATGGACCGGCCGGCGAAGCGGATCTGCCCGCGGTCCGGCGCGAGGAAGCCCGAGAGCAGGTTGAAGGCGGTGGTCTTGCCCGCGCCGTTCGGGCCGATGAGCCCGAGCACCTCGTCGGGCGCCACCGAGAGCGAGAGGTCGCGCACCGCCTGCAGGCCGCCGAAGCGGCGGGAGATGCCGGTGACCTCCAGCAGCGGCGTCACCGTGCGGCCGGGCGGGCCCAGAGGCGGCGGAGCGCGGGATAGGCGCCCTGGGGCAGGAAGAGCACGACCGCGATCAGCAGAATCCCATAGGCGATCAGGTGAACGCCCGACCAGCCGCCCTGGCCGAAGTAGACGCGGGCGACCTCGGCGAGCGGGCTCAGGATGAACGAGCCGAGGATCGGCCCGAGCACGGTGCCCGCGCCGCCCACGATGGGCCGGATGATGATCTCCACCGAGAGCGGGATGCCGAACACCGCGTTGGGCTGCAGCGAGAACAGGTAGAAGGCGTAGAAGGTGCCGCCCACTCCGGTGAGGAACGACGACACCACCATGGCCAGCATCTTGTAGCGGAAGGTGTTGACCCCCAGGGCCTCGCAGGCGCCCTCGTCCTCGCGGATCGCGATGAGGTAGGCGCCGAAGCGCCGCCGCTCGATCGCGGCCACCACCAGGGTGGCCATCAGCATCAGACCGAGCGCGACGTAGTAGTAGACGCGATTGTCCTGGAACTGGAACTGGCGCGGGTTGCCGGTGAACGTGATGTAGTAGCCGAGGGCGCCGCCGACCGCGTCGGTGTTGAGCGCCACGATGCGGCAGACCTCCGCGAACGCCACGGTCAAGAGCACGAAGTAGAAGCCGCGCAGGCCGAAGCGAAAACCCAGATACCCCACCACCGTCCCGAGCGCCGCGGAGAGCACTCCGCCCACCAGCATGCCGATCCACGGGGTGAGCCCGACCTCCGCGGAGAGCAGGGCCGAGGCGTAGGCTCCGAGGCCGACGAACGCGGCGTGGCCGGCCGAGAGCTGACCCGCGTAGCCGCCCACGATGTTCCAGGCCTGGCCGAGGAAGGCGTAGAAGAAGATGAAGATGAACACGGTGACCGCGTAGGAGCTGAGCACCGCGGGCAGCGCCAGCAGGACCGCGAGGGCCGCCGCGGCCAGCCACTTCATGCGCCCGGCCGTTTCGTGCGCGACGGTCCGTTCATACGGGAGCCCGGCCGAAGAGCCCGGCGGGCCGGACGAGCAGGATGACGATCAGGAGCGAGAAGCTCACCAGCTCCTTCATGGACGGGCTCAGGAATACCGCGCCGAGCGACTCGGCTACCGACACGAGCAGACCGCCGAGGAAGGCGCCGGGCAAGCTGCCCATGCCGCCGATGATCACGATGTTGAACGAGGCCACCGACAGCGAGAGCCCGCCCGCGGGCTGGAAGGGCAGGATCGGCGAGACGAGCGCCCCCGCCGCGCCCACGCAGGCCGCCCCGATGCCGAAGGCCGCCGCGTAGACGCGCCGCACGTCGGCGCCGATGACGAGGGCGCCGTAGGCGTTGTCGGCGGCCGCGCGCATGGTGCGACCCAGATCGGTGCGCTGCAGGAAGAGGTACAGCGCGAAGGTCAGCACGATCGCGAGGACGAAGGTCACCAGCCGGGCCACGTCCACGAAGATCGGCCCCAGCCAGAGGGTCGCGGCGCGCAGCGGCGAGCGCACCCGTTGGGGATCGGGGCCGAAGGCGACGAGCGCCGCGTTCTCCAGCACCAGCGCCACGCCCAGCATCAGCAGGATCTGCATCTCGTGCGGGGCATCCACGATCCGGTCCACCAGGAGGCGCTGGACGATCACCCCGGTCACGAACAGCACCGCCGCGCAGCCCACGAAGCCCACGTAGGGATCGATCCCGGCGCGGGTGGCCAGCAGCCAGGCCAGGTACATCCCCCACACCATCATGTCGCCGTGGGCGAAGTTCACCACCCGCATCACGCCGAAGATCAGCGTGAGGCCCACCGCCATGAGGCTGTAGACGCCGCCGAACAGGAGCCCGTTCAGCAGGCTCTGGGCGATGAGCGCCGGATCCAGAGCCGGCTACGCCTTGGGACGCGGGAAGACGAACTTCTGCACCGCGGCCTCCCGGGGCCAGACCGCCACCGGCTTGCCGCCGAGGATCTGGATCATGGTGGTGACCGCGTTGGGATTGTCGCCGACCTCGTTGAAGGTCACCGGGCCCGCGTACTGCATGAGGCCGCCGCTCCAGTTCGACTTGCGCAGCGCCTCCACGATGGCGTCGGGGTCCGTCGACTTCGCGCGCTCGAGCACGTCGGCGATGAGCATCATGCCGTCGTAGGAGTAGCCCGAGTTGGTGTCGAAGGTCTTGCCGCCGGAGCGCTTCAGGTAGTCCTCCGCGACCTTCTGGGTCCGCGGATTCTTGAAGTTCGCCCAGGGCAGGCTGCTCATGACGTACTCGAGATCGTCCTTCAGGACCGCGAGCTGTCCGGCCTCGTAGAGGCCCGGGCTCCCCGGCCCCACGATGCCCATGATCTCGATCCGCTGCTTGCGGATCTCGGGCAGCAGCAGCTGCGCGCTCGCCGGCCGGGTGATCGGCGCGATCACGTCGGGCTTCGCCGCCTTCGCGCGAGAGACCTCGGTGGAGAGGTCCTGGGGCGGCTCCGGCCACGGGATGACGTCCACGATCTCCCAGGAGGGCTTCGCGGCGGCGTGCGCGGCCTGGAAGCCCTTGGCGTTGTTCTGGCCGAAGAGGTCGTTGCAGTACATCAGCACCACCCGCTTGGGCGACACCTTGGCTTCCTGGAAGACCTCGCCGAAATACTGCACCGCCCGACGCCCGAACGACGAGCCGGTGGGGAAGTTCCGGTAGACGTACTGCGTCTTCTGCTGGCCTTCCTTCACCGCCTTGGCCACGTTGGCGGTGATGGGGTCGGCGGCGGCGATGTCGACCAGGAACGGGATGCGCCGCTGCTGGGCCACCGGCACCATCGCCTGGGTGGATCCGGAGTCGAAGGAGCCCATGAGCATCTGGGCGCCCTGATTCATCACGCGCTCCGCCTCGGTGCGCCCGATGTCGGGCTTGGTCTGGGTGTCGCCCACGATCAGCTCGAGCTTCGCGCCGTTGAGGGACTTGATGCCGCCCGCCGCGTTGATCGCGTCGGCCGCCATCTGGGCCCCCAGCCGGCAGGCCTGGCCGGGCTCGGCCAGGGGGCCGGTCACCGGGTGGACGACGCCCACCTTGAAGGTCGGCGTCTGCGCGCGCAGCACGACGGGGAAGCCGAGGGCGGCGGCGCCCGCCGCCGCCCCGGCGGCCTTCAGAAGGGTGCGGCGCTGCACACGCGGCTGACGACGGTCGCTCATCGAGGTCTCCTGTCGGGTTAGGGGTGACGAGACGTCAGGCCTTGCCCAGCAGCTGCTGGGCGATGACCACGCGCTGGATCTGGTTCGTGCCCTCGTAGATCTGGGTGATCTTGGCGTCGCGCATGAACCGCTCGACCGGGAACTCACGGGTGTAGCCGTACCCGCCGAAGATCTGGACCGCATCGGTCGCCGCCTTCATGGCGGTGTCCGAGGCCAGGCACTTCGCCGCGGAGGCTTCCAGCGCCGTCCCGCTCACCCCGTGGTCGATCAGGGCGGCGGCGTGGTGGACGACCAGTCGCGACGCATGCACGGCCATCGCCATGTCGGCGAGCATGAACTGGATGCCCTGGAAGGTGGCGATGGGCTGGTCGAAAGCGCGGCGCTCCTTGGCGTAGGCCACCGAGGCGTCGAGCGCGGCCTGGGCGATGCCCACGGCCTGCGCACCGATGGTGGGCCGCGACTGCTCGAGCGTCCGCATCGCGATCTTGAATCCGTCGCCCTCCTTGCCCAGCCGGTTCTCGACCGGCACCTCGCAGTCGCTGAAGTGCAAGGCCACGGTGGGCGAGCCGTGGATGCCGAGCTTGCGCTCCGCCTTGCCGACCGTGAACCCCTTCATGCCGGGCTCCAGCAGGAGCGCGGTGACCGCCTTGGCCCGCTTGCCCGGATCGCTGGTCACGAACACGGTGATGACGCCGGCGTGGGAGCCGTTGGTCACCCACATCTTGGAGCCGTTCAGCACGTAGCGGTCGCCCTTGCGGACGGCGCGACAGGTCATCGCGGCGGCGTCCGAGCCCGATCCCGGCTCGGAGAGGGAGAAGGCCGCCGTCATCTCCCCGGTGGCCAGCTTCGGCAGGTAGCGCCGCTTCTGCTCCTCGCTGCCCGCGAAGATGATCGGGTAGCCGCCCAGGTTCTGCACCAGGAAGATGGTCGACGTCGACGCACAGGCCCAGGCCACCTCCTCGGCGGCCAGGCAGAAGGCGAGCGAGCCCGCCGCCGTGCCCCCGTACTCCTCGGGGATGTGCAGCCCCATCAAGCCCTGCTGCCCCAGCAGCTTCAGCTGCTCGTGCGGGTACTCGCCGGTCTCGTCCACGTGGGCGGCGCGCGGGGCGATACGCTCGCGCGCGATCTCCCGCGCCAGCGTACGGATCGCCTGCTGGTCCTCGCTCAGATAGTAGAGATTGTTCATCGTGGCAACCGGTTGCACCTACTTCTTCGAGTAATCGTAGAAGCCCTTGCCGGATTTGCGACCGAGCTGCCCGGCCATCACCATGCGTTTGAGCAGTGGCGGCGGCGCGTAGCGGGGCTCCCGGTACTCGTCGAACATGACCTCGGCCACGTACATGGTGGTGTCGAGGCCGACCAGGTCGAGCAGGGTGAAGGGCCCCATCGGGTAGCCGCAGCCGAGCTTCATCGCCTGGTCGATGTCCTCCAGCGAGGCCAGGCCACCTTCGTAGACCCGGATCGCGTCCAGCAGGTAGGGCACGAGCAGCCGGTTGACGATGAACGCGGTGGAGTCCTTCGCCCGCACCGGCACCTTGCCGACGGCGTGCACCCACTCGTACGCCCCCAGCACGCTCTTCTCGTCGGTGAGGATGGTCTGCACGACCTCGACCAGCTTCATCAGCGGCACCGGGTTGAAGAAGTGCAGCCCCAGCACCTGCCCCGGCCGCTTCGTCGCGGCGGCCATCGCGGTGATGTTGCACGACGAGGTATTCGACGCCAGCAGGGCGTGCGGCGGGCAGATACGGTCGAGCCTGGCGAACGTCTCGTTCTTCAGCGGCTGATTCTCGGTGATGGCCTCGATCACGAGGTCGCAGTCGCGGAAGCCCTCGACCCCGACCACACCCTTGATCCGCCCGAGCACCTCGTCCCGCGCCTTCTCGTCGAGCTTCGCCTTGGCCACGAGGGCGTCGAGACTCTTGCGGAGGCCGGCCAGCCCGCGGTCGAGCAGCTCCTGGCTGGCCTCGGCCACCACTGTCGGGAAGCCCGCCTGCGCGGTGACCTGCGCGATCCCCGACCCCATCAGCCCACAGCCCAGCACCCCGACGTTGCGGATTGCCATGCCCGGTCTCCCCGATCACGCCGTCCCTGGCGGCTCCGGGACGACGTCAGCCTCGAATGGTAGGGTTCTGCGCGGCGGTCAGCGGCGGGTCTTCGAGCGGTTGTAGGCGGCCAGCGCGAACTCGTGCTCGATGTCGCCGGGCGGGCACGGATTCCTCACGGTCACGCTGATCCCGGTCTTCTTGTTGCGCATGGAGCCGTCCGGCTGGGGCTCCCACTCATCGACCGGCGATGGCCGCGGGGCCAACGCCTCGCGCTTGATGTCCTCGGTGAAGGCGCGCTCCCGCGACTCGATCGGCCGGTTGATCAGGTTCAAGATGATCGGCGCCGGCGCCGGCTGCGTGCCCTCGCCGGCCCCGACCGCGGCCGCGGGCAGCACCACCCCCGCCATCGCCACCAGCACGCCCCCGACCCACGCTCGCTCGATCATGTCCGGCCTCCCGGCTCCCATCATACAACTACTGCCGACGGTCTAGTCGTAGACGATCAGGGAGTCGATCCGGTGCCCGGCGAGACGGGCGCGGCCCTTGAGAAAGGCCAGCTCGATCAGGAAGGCGGCGCCCACCACCGACGCGCCCAGCCGCTCCACGAGTCGCAGCGTGGCCGCCATCGTGCCCCCGGTGGCCAGCAGATCGTCCACCACCAGCACGCGCTGCCCCGCTGCGATCGCATCTTCGTGGATGGCCAGCACGTCGCGACCGTACTCCAGCTCGTACTCCTCCTCGATCGTGCGCGCGGGGAGCTTGCCCCGCTTGCGCACCGGCACGAAGCCGGCCTTGAGCTGATGGGCGAGCGCCCCGCCGAAGATGAAGCCGCGCGACTCCACGCCCACGACCAGGTCGACCCGCGAGGTGTGGTAGCGGGCGGCCAGGTGGTCGATCACCGAGGCCCAGGCGGGGCCGTCCTTCAGCAGCGTGGTGATGTCCTTGAAGAGGATGCCTTCGGTCGGAAAATCCTTGATGTCGCGGATCTTTGCGCGGAGCTCGTCCAGGTTCATGGCCGAGCCGGCATGTTACCCGGCGGCCCAGGTGGGGGCAACCCGAAAAACCTCGTCGGCGAGCATCTCGAGGTCGGCAACGATGAGATCGGCGTCGGCCGACGGGAGCCGGAACCCGGCGGTGTAGTGCGCCGCGCGCATGCCGATCCCCCGCGCGCCCACCACGTCGGCGTCGGGGTTGTCGCCGATGTGCAGCGCCTGCCCGGGCCGCATCCCGGCGGCGGCGAGCGTCACGCGAAAGATCTCCGCCTCCGGCTTGCGCACGCCGATCTCGTCGGAGTACGAGATGGGACCGAAGTAGCGCAGCAGCCCGTGGCGCTCGAGCACGCGCCGCAGGATCAGCCCGGGCGTGCGGCCGGTATTGGACACGATGCCGAGGATCACTCCGCGTGCGGCCAGGTCGCGTACTGCCCGCGCGGCGCCCGGGGACAGGTCGGGCGGATGGGCCAGCACCGGGGAGATGTAGGCCTCGAGCGCGGCCGCGAAGGCGGCCGGGCTCAGGCGGGCGGCGATGCCCGGCTCCCGGGTATCGAGGACGATGCGCAGCTGCTCGGCCGGGCTCGGGTCGCGATTGTCGCTCCAGAAGCGCTCGGCCAGCGTGAGGCCCGAGCGCTCGTGGATGTCCTCGGCGTCGACCTCGCTGACCGGCGCCCCCGCGTCGTGCAGCGCGCGCCGGATGGCCTCGACGCGGCGCGCGCGCTGAGCGCGCAGGTTCTCCGGCGAATCGGTGACCAGCGTGTCCCAGAAGTCGAAGGTGACGAGGCGGATCACGAAGCGAAGCGGGGCTTGCGCTTGCCGAGATAGGCCTCCATCGCTTCGCGCGGCTCCCCGGTGGCGAAGGACTGGCCGAAGGCGTTGACGCCATACTCGACGGCGGTGCGCAGGTCCGTGTTGCGCCACCGCACGATCAGCTCCTTCTGCAGGCGCACCGCGCTCGGCGCGCACGCGAGGATCTTGCCGACCAGCTCGGCGGTCACCGCCCGCAGCTCGGACCGCGGCGCCACCCGGTTCACCAGGCCCCACTCGAAGGCCTGCCGCGCGGAGACGCTCTCGCCGGTCAACAAGATCTCGGCGGCGCGCCCGGGCCCGACCACGCCGGGCAGGAGCGCGGCCTCGATCACCGACGGGATGCCGACGCGGATCTCCGGCAGGCCCATCACCGCGTCGCCGGCCGCGGTGCGCAGGTCACAGGCCATGGCCAGCTCGAAGCCGGCCCCGAGGCAGGCGCCGTTGATCATGCAGACGGTCGGGAACGGGGCGTCGTGCACTTCGTTGATCGCCTCGTGCAGGCTGGCGATGAAGGCCTTGGCGGGGCCCGGGGTGAAGTCGCGGAGCACCTGCAGCTGCATGCCCCCGGTGGTCGCGCGGCCCGCGCCGGTGATCACGGCGGCGCGCACCCCGGCGTCCCGGCGCAGCGCCGCGAAGGTGGCGCGGATCCCCTCGACCATCTCGGGCACGATCAAGTTCAACGGCGGGCGGTCCAGCGTCACCCAGGCCAGGACGCCCTCGCGCGCGACCGTGACGAAGTCCGGCTCGACCGACATGGATCGGCGGCTAGTACCGCTTCATCTTCGGATCGATCGCCTGGGCCCACTGATCGAGCCCGCCCACCAGATTCACCGCCTTGAACCCCTGCTGCCGGAGGAAGCCGGCCACCGCCGCGCTGCGGACTCCGTGATGGCAGTACACGACGATCTCGTCCGCGGGGTCCAGCTCGGCGGTCCGGAACTCGATCTCCTCGATCGGGATGTGGGTCGCGTTGTCCAGGCGGCACAGCGCGGTCTCCCAGTCCTCGCGCACGTCCAGCAGCACCACCGGGTCCTTGCGGTCGAGGCGCGTCTTCAAATCCTGAGGGGCGATGTCGGTTCGCTCGGCGCTCATCTCGTGGTCTCCCGCTGGGAAGATACCATGTCAGGTCGGCTCGGGCAGGAGCACCGAGGTCTCGGGAGAGATCTCGATCTTCACGTCGTCGCCGGGCTTGAAGCCGCGGCCCTGCGACGCGGAGGTCAGCATCTCCACGCGCACGCTGCCGCCGGGGATCGCCACGTCGTACAGCTGGCGCGAGCCCTCGAAGACGTGGCTCGCCACCTGGCCGCGGATGCCGCCGGCCGCGCGCTCCGACTCCTCGAGCCGCAGGGACTCCGGACGGAGGCAGAGGAGCCCGCGCGCGCCGACCGCCCAGGGATGGCCGCCCGAGGCCACCGGCACCCGCGAGCCGCCCGCGGTCTCGACCACCACCCCGAGGTCGCGCACCTCGACCACGCGCACCGGCACGAGGTTCGCCGCGCCCACGAACTCGGCCACGAAGCGGTTGCGGGGGCGCCAGTAGATCTCCTCGGGCTTGCCCTCCTGCACGACCCGCCCGTGGTCCAGCACCGCGATGCGGCTCGACAGGGCGAGGGCCTCCGCCTGGTCGTGGGTCACGTGGAGCGTGGTGATGCCGACGTCGCGATGCAGCCGCCCCAGCTCCAGCCGCATCTGGGCGCGCAGCCCCGCATCGAGGTTCGACAGCGGCTCGTCGAGGAGCAGCAGCCGCGGCTGCACCACGAGGGTGCGCGCCAGGGCCACCCGCTGCTGCTGGCCGCCCGAGAGCTGCGACGGCCGACGCGGCTCGAAGCCCGCGAGCCCGACCTGCCCGAGGGCGGCCGCCACCTTGCCGGTCAACGCCTCGCCGCTCACTCCACGCTCGCGCAGGCCGAAGGCCACGTTCTCGAACACCGAGAGATGCGGCCAGAGCGCGTAGTGCTGGAACACCATGCCGAGGTTGCGCTTCCACGGCGGCACCGCGTCGATCGGCTCGTCGTCCACCACGATGCGGCCGGTGTCGGGCGTGATGAAGCCGGCCAGCAGCCGCAGCAGCGTGGTCTTGCCGCAGCCGGACGGCCCCAGCAGCGTGTAGAACTCACCGGGCCGGATCGAGATCGACACGTCGGCGACCGCCCAGTGGTCGCCGTAGCGCTTGCCCACGCCCTCCATGCGCACCTCGGACAGCCGGATCAGCTCGGACTGGGTCACGCGGTCACGCCTCCTCCGGGATCATCCCTGAAGCGCGGCCGGCGATCCAGCCGCGCCACCAGCGGGACCACCGCGAGCCCGAGGGCGGCCAGCACCAGGTACACCGCGGCGGGCGGCAGCGACGATAGCAGCGTGGTGGCCAGCACCGGGCCGATGAAGGCAGCGCCGATGCGCGAGGAGTTCACGAACCCGATCGCCCCGCCGGACGCGCGCTGCGCGATCGCGGCCACCGCGAGCGGGAACACCGGGGCGATGCACAGCACCTGAAGGAAGCGCAGCGCGCCGAAGGCCCACACGTTGCCCGCGAGGGCGAGCGTCGCGAGGAACAGGGAGGAGCCCAGCAGGAACCACCGCACCGCCTGGCGGTCGCCCAGCAGCTCGGCCAGCCGCGGCGCGGCCATCGCGCCGAGCGAGGCGGCGACCCCGGTGGCGAAGATCAGGACGCCGCCGACCTCCAGGGTAGACTCCGTGGCCACGCCGAGCGGCGGCAGGATCTGGGGCAGGATCGAGGTGAGGAAGAAGATCTGCGTCGAGCCGGCGAGGACCACCAGCGACACCGTCGCCAGCTCGCGCACCGAGGTCGGGCGGGCCGGCGCGGCCTTGGGGTCGCGGGGCCGGCCGGGCGGCACGCCCCAGGAGACGAGCGCCGAGCACGCCCAGAGCATCACCGCGCCCAGCACGAACGAGAGGCGGAAGCCGACGCGCGCGGCCACCAGCGCGCCCGCCGCCGGGCCGAGCACCTGGCCCAGCGTCATCCCGGATTGGATGTAGGAGACCTGGCGCCGCACGTCGCCACCCGAGCGGCCCACCATGATGAACGCGAAGGTCGAGACCGCGCCCATCAGGCCCAGCAGCATGCGCGCGACCAGCATCTCGGGCAGCGTGCGCGCCGCCGCCATGCCGAGGAAGCCGAGCCCCTGGAACGCCTGCACCGCGATGAAGCCGCGCTTGGGATCGATGTGCTCGCCCAGCCGGCCCGAGATCGGCGCGGTGAGCACGGTGATCAGCGGGCTGATCCCGAGAATCCACCCCGTCCATCGGAGCGTCGCGGCCGGGTCGAGGCTCGACATCCTCTGGATGTGGAAGGGCAGGCTCACGTACACGAACGACCACGCAAAGGTGCCGAGCAGCATCGAGGCGGGGAGCACCCATTCCGCGCGCGGGCGGCTCACGGGCGCGCGTCCCCCGCGCGGGAGCGGCGCGCGAGGCCGGACGCGGCCCAGGCGCCCGCCGCCACCAGCACGATGGCGACCACGCCGAGCGCCGCCCCGGGCCCGCGGCCCGCCGCGGACTGCATGTAGAGGTAGATCCCGTAGGACAGCGGCCCCAGCTCCACGCGGGGCACGAGGAGGATGGTGGACGACAGGTCCACCGCCGAGGTGATGAAGGCGAGCAGTCCGCCGGCCAGGAGCCCGCGCGTCATCAGCGGCAGGGTGATGCGCCGGAACGTCCGCGGCCGGTTGGCCCCGAGACTCTGGGCCGCCTCCTCCAGCGCGGGCGACAGCTGCTGGAGCGCCGCGTAGGCGCCCCGCACCGCGTAGGGCAGCCGCCGCACCGCGTACACCACCACCAGGATCAGCCACGTCGAGGTCAACGGCTCGCCGAGGCCGGGCACGCGGAGCCCGCCGAAGGCGCGCAGGTAGCCGATCGCGAGCACCACGCCCGGGATGGCCAGCGGCACCGTCGAGAGCGTGTCGAGCCAGTGCCGCGCGCGCACCCGGCCCCGCAGCAGCAGCCAGGCGATGACCGCGCCCAGCGCCACGTCGAGCAGCGCAGCCAGGCCCGCGTAGCGCAGCGTGTTGACGACGAACCCCGGCGAGCGGACCAGGATCTCCTCGTAGTTGCCGAGCGTGTACACGGTGGGCAGCGGGCTCAGGCTCCACACCCGCGAGAACGACAGCAGCACGATGCCCACGTGGGGCAGGAGCGCCGGCCCGAGCAGGAGCAGCGCGCCCAGCCAGGCCCCGAGCGCGCCGCGCCGGCCCAGCACGACCGGCGGCGTCTCCCCGCCCCGGCCCAGCGCGGCGAACTCGCCGCGGGCCAGCGCAGCCTTCGACAGCCAGAGGGCGGCCAGCGACAGCGCGACCAGGATCACGCAGATCACGTAGCCATCCACGTCGCTGAAGCCGATGGTGGTCACATGCACGTAGGCCTGCGGGGCCAGCAGCCGGGTGTAGTTCAGCATCAGCGGCGTGCCCAGATCGTCGATCACCCGGATGAAGGTCAGCAGCGCCCCCGCCGCGTATCCGGGCAGCGCGAGCGGCAGCAGCACCCGGCGGAAGAGACGGAGCCCGGAAGCCCCCAGGTTCTGGGCCGCCTCCTCGAGCGAGCGATCGAGCCCGCCGAGCGCCGCCGCGGTGTTGAGCAGGATGAACGGGAAGTAGTGGAGGCTCTGCACGAGCACCACGCCGGCGAAGCCCTCCATGAACGGCACCGTGACGCTGAAGCGATCGAGCAGGAAGAGGTTCACCGCGCCGCGCCGGCCGAGGATCTGCTGAAAGGCCACCGCCCCCACGAAGGGCGGGATGACGAGCGGCAGCACCCCGAGCACCGAGATCAGCCCGTGCCCCGGGAACCGGTAGCGCACGGTGAGCACGGCCAGCGGCACCGCGATGACGCTGCCGATCACCACCGCCAGCAGCCCGGCGAGCAGGGTGTTCACCAGCGCCTCGCGAGACAGGGGCCGCGCGAAGAAGGCCAGCAGCGGGCGGAGCGTGGGCGCGCCGTCGGCCACGACGGCGACCGACAGCACCTGGATGAGCGGATAGACGATGGCGACCGCGAGGAGGACCAGGAGCGAGGCGACCAGCGCGGTCTCGCCGGTCGAGCGGTGTCCTCGCATCAGGCGGAGGCGGAGCTCGCTTCGATCGCGGACGCCTCCGGGGCCATGGGCTGCGCCGCGAAGGTCAGGTACTCGAGGTCCTCCAGGGTCTGCTCGAGGCGGTGGTAGGCCCAGGCGCAGGCGAGCAGCGCGGCGAGCGGGTAGCCGAGCCCGTAGGCGCGGGGGCCCACCGCCACCGTGCCGAGGGTGAGGGCGGCGTTGGCCACGAAGAAGACCGCGGCGACCTCGGCGGCGTCGCGCCGACGGTCGAAGTAGAGCAGCACGATGCTCCCGAAGAGGCACAGCACGTGGAGCAGCGCGCCCACGAGCCCGCAGCGGAGGATGCCGAGCTGGAGACGATCGAGGCCGATCGCGGCGATCAGCCACGGCGCCAGCGCCATCGAGAGCAACGTGAGGGGCGCCTGGACGATCAGCAGGCGGCGCAGGCTGTTGCGCAGGCAGGCGACGAGCGCGCGCTTGGCGTCGAGGACCTGTCGGAGCGTGCCGTGCTTGGTGGCGACGCCGTAGTACTCGCGATAACGATCGTAGAAGTCGGTCTCGACGCTGACGAGGAAGATGGCGAGCGACGGCACCACCGAAAGGTAGCACAGGAAGATCGGGGTGTCGTACAGCGAGGCGTGAAACCAGCCCACGACCGGCAGGCCGGTGGGCCCCACCCAGAAGATCACGCGATCCACCGCGATCGCCGCGTTGTAGAAGACGCCGGCCGCGATCAGCTCCGGGTAGCGCCCGAAGGCCCGTAGCAGGTGCACCGACTCCGGGACCCGCACCCCGGTGAACTCGCGCTCGACCCGCGCGCACAGCACGAACAGGATGCCGGCCTGCCCGGCCAGGAAGCCCGCGAGATAGCCGCTCCCGCCGACGTACCGGCCCAGGCCGAGCGCGGCGAGCAGGCTGAGCGCATTGCCCGCGAAGAATGCGGCGACCACGCTCGCGTAGTCCTGCGCCGCGCCCAGGTAGATCATCACCATCCAGGTGCACGACACCACCACCAGCAGCATGACCCCGAAGAGGCGCAGCGCCGGCTCGAGTCCCGGGCACAGCGCGTAGAACGCGGTCCCGAGGACGAGGTGCGCGAGCGCGGTCACCCCGAGCGTGAGGCGATAGGAGACCACCAGCGCGCCGATGCGCCCGCGGTACAGCTCGTCGGCGAGGTGCCGCGTCACCACCATGTGGGCGGCCCCGGTGGTGATGAGCGAGACGGTGTAGGTATAGACCACGATCGCCTGGAAGCGGGCGTGCGCCGCGTCGCCGATCAGGTTGCGCGACAGCAGGGCGAGGGTGCCGAGCGTGCAGATGGACAGGAGCCACGGCCCCGCCGACAACACCGCCCCGTAGAGATGCGCGCGCAGCCAGCCGCTGTAGCTGCCGTCGACGATGAGGCGCTTGAGCCGGAAGCCGATGCCCGCCATCGCGTGCTAGCCGCCCGCCGCGATGAGGCCGCGGTAGATCTCCCGGTAGCGGCGGATCAAGTCCGCCTCCTGGTAGTGCGCGCGCACCCGGGCCCGGGCGGCCCGGCCCATCTCCTCCCGCAGGCCCGGGTCGCGCGCCAGGCTCACGATGGCCTGCGCGGTCGCGCCCGGGTCGGCCAGGCCGGTCACGAGCCCGCTCGCCCCCAGCGCCCGATCCGCCGGCTCGCGGCCCTCGAGCAGCTCACGGCAGGCCCCCACGTCGGTGGACACCAGCGGGACGCCCGCGGCGGCCGCCTCCAGGATCACCAGCGGCAGCCCCTCCGAGATGCTGGTCAGCACCAGCACGTCGATGCGCGAGTAGATCTGCTTGACGTCCACGCGTCCGGTGAACTCGATGCGATCCGTGATGCCGAGGGTCGCGGCCAGGCTCCGGCACTCCGCGAGGTACTCCGGGTCCTCGTCGCCCGGGCCCGCGATCACCGCCCGCGCCCCCGGCACGTCGCCGGTCACGATCTTGACCGCGCGGATGAACGTCTTCACGTCCTTGATCGGCACCACGCGGCCCACGAAGCCGATGCGGAACTCGCCCGGCGCCGGCTCGGTCCGCGGCAGCGCCGCGAAGGGCTCCAGGTCGACGCCGTTCGGCACCACCAGGGTCTTGGCCGGGTCGGCCCCGTCGCGGATCTGGGCCTGGCGGTTGCCCTCGAAGATCGTCACGATCCGGTCGGCGTGCGCGTAGGTGATGCGCGACAGCCGATCGAACAGCCGGGCCCACAGCTCCTTGAAATACGCGGGACCGGCGGACAGGGTCATCGGCGCCTGCCGCTGCACGTAGATCCACTCGGCCTGGTCGATCTCCATGCGCCGCTCGCGCGAGTAGATGCCGTGCTCGGTGAGCAGCATCGGCCGATGCCGCCGCAGCCGCTGGGTCGCGGCCACGAAGCCGGCCCAGCCGGTGGAGACGGTGTGGTACACGGAAGCCTCGGGCACCGCCGCATGCAGCAGGCGGAAGATGGGCAGGTGCGTGAAGCGCCACGTCCAGAAATAGTCCAGGAACGAGATGTCGGGCGCCCGCTCCTCGTACAGGCGACGGACGATCTGCCACGACGGCTTGCCGTAGATGAAGTCGTGGACCGACGGGCCCGTGCCGGGGCGCGGGCACACGCCGTGGAGCAGCTCGCCGAGGCCGTCGGACCGGCCCGCCTTCAATTCCTCGTGATAGCGCCACATGGAGTCCCACGCGTCCGCGGACAGGCTCTCCCCGCTCACCGCCGGCTCGTCGCCACCGTGGATGCCCACGTCGACCAGGCTCACCACGTTGGGCGGCAGCCGGTAGCGCGGCTCGTGCGCCTCGCCCTGCGTGGCCGAGATGTGGAAGATCGCGAAGCGCAGCTCGGGCAGCGCCCCGACCAGCTGGTGGATCCACGCCGACACCCCGCCGGTCACGAACGGATAGGTGCCCTCGAGGATGAGACAGATGTCGGCGCCGGGCGCGCTCACGCCGCCGGCTCCTCCCCCGCCCACCAGCGCAGCGTCTCGTCGGCGCGCCCGGCGGCCGCCGCCTCGCGCGCGAGGGCGAGGAGGTCGCGCCACCGCCGTTGGCGGAAGAGGATCTCGGAGAGCAGCAGGTCGGCCTCGCCGGACGGCTCACGGCCCCGCGCTTCGCGCGCGAGCGCCTCGGCCTCGTCGACCTCGTCTCGCGCGAGCAGCACGCGCGCGAGCGCGCGCGCCGCCGACGGCCAGCCCGGCCGCAACGCCCATGCGCGGCGGTACGCGGTCTCCGCCTCGCCGAGCCAGTGGCGGCCCATGGTCGGATCCAGGATGCCGCTGGCCTGGTAGGCCGCGCACGCGTCGCCGTGCGCGAGCTGGCGCTCGGGGGAATCGGGCTCCCCGCGCCGCCCCTCCTCCGTCTGGCCGATCCGGCCCACGAGGCGCTCCTCCACGCGCTGCAGGGCCCCGGAGGCGGCGATCTGGGTATCCCGGTCGGGCGCCTGCAGGGCCTCGCGCAGCAGCGCGACCGAGGCGGCGTCCCCGCGCCGGGCCAGCAGGCCCACGCCCCAGCGCTGGGTCCGCGGATCGGCCGAGCGGATGAGGTCCGCCACCGGCTGCACCGACACCTGGGCCTGCAGCCACTCGAACACGCGGTCCACCGGCTCGGGCGCCTGCCCGGGTCCGGGCAGCTCGGCCATCTCCGCGTGCGCCCCCGCGTAGAGCCCCGACGGGGCGGCCCGCCGCTGCCAGAGCGCGATCGCCCCGATGCCGGCGAGCCCCAGCCCCGGCAGCGCCAGCACCAGGGCCGCGGCCAGGAAGCGCGCGTCGGGACGATCCCGCCGCCGGCTCCGCTCGACCAGGAGCGCGGCGGCCAGGTGCGCGCCGAGGGCGGCGAGCCACCATCCGAGCACCGCGCCGGACAGCGCGATCAGCTCGGCGAGCCAGGCCAGGGCGAAGGCGACGGTGGAGCTCAGGAGGCGACTCCGCCGGGCCGCTCGCGCACCGCGAGCACGCGGGTCGAGAACTCGAGATCCTGCGCCTCGTCGGCGTACGGGGCGAAGTGGAAGTTGGCGATCTCGCGGGACAGGCGATCGAGCACGATCTCGGCGCGCGCCGGCGCGGTCTCCGGCAGGATGATCGCGAACGAATCCTCGGTGGCGTAGCGGCAGACGATGTCGACGTCGCGGAGCGTGCGCGAGAACACCATCGACAGCACGCGTCCCAGCTCGGCCCGTCGCGCCGCATCCACCGCCCCGTAGCGGTGGATGCGGAAGATCAGCACCGAGAGGGGACGGCCGTAGCGATCCGCGCGCACCTCCTCCTCGTGGATGCGGCGCTGGTAGTAGGCGTAGGTGTAGGCGCGCACCAGCTCGTCCTCGATGGTGCGGGCACGCGCCCGCTCGTGCGCGCGCGCGTTCTCGAGCGCCCGCGCTCCCCAGTCCGCCACCAGGCCGAGCCGGTCGAGCGCGACCGGGGTCAGGCGCAGGAACGGCAGCGCGGTCACGGTGACGCAGCCGAGCAATGCCCCGCCGTCGGCGACGAGCGGCGCGGCCATGAGCAGGCTCGCGCTGGCGAGGTCCTCGACCGAGGCGTGCTGGCTCTGGTCGCGAACGCTCACCGGCCGCCCGAGCCGGATGGCCAGGCCGACCAGCCCCTCGTCGGGCCGGATCTCCGATCGGTCGGGCGGCGATCCCTCCGCCGCGCGCAGCCGCAGGAGGTCGCCCTCGAGAGCGTAGCACTGGCAGGCGTCGGCCTGCAGGAAGCGGCGCGCGGTGAGGGCGATCGCCGGGTAGAGGCGATCCGCCTCCAGCGTCTCGAGCGCACGGGCGGCGGTGTAGAGGCTGGACAGGGAGGCGCGCTCGTCGGCCACGCGCCGCTCGAGCTCGTGCTTGGCCTCGGTGGCGGCCATGAAGCGGACGGCCTGATCGGCCAGTTCCTGCTCGAGCGAGGCCACCCGCGCTTCCACCGCGCGCGTCTCGCGGAGGTGCGCCTCCCGCAGCGCTCCGAGGGCGAAGCCGGTGGCCAGCAGCAGGAGCGGGGTGACGTAGTGGTGCAGCGTTCGCAGCTCGGTCCAGCTCACGTGGTCCAGGCGTGCGACGATGCACCC
>Ga0209971_1000009_pt1 | contig 101488 bp, 92 predicted proteins | sample InoplaM3SAM_FD_187588 | JGI IMG/M metagenome (GOLD analysis project Ga0209971, IMG submission 187588) | Arabidopsis thaliana rhizosphere microbial communities from the Joint Genome Institute, USA, that affect carbon cycling - Inoculated... | ecosystem: Host-associated > Plants > Roots >... | reverse complement strand
CCTCCGGTGGAAGACGACGCTTCGCGGTTGGGCCTCTTCGCGCAAGCGCTCATTTCGTCTTGCTCTCCGGTGGAAGACGACGCTTCGCGGTTGGGCCTCTTCGCGCAAGCGCTCATCGGGCGGAGGCGCCCTTCTTGGTGGGCTGGGTCAGGAGGCCGTAGTGCTCGGGGTGGCGGCGGCCGAGGAAGTCCCAGCGCTTGCGGGCCGGGACCATCTGGTCGAGGTCGATCCGGGCCGCGATCAGCTCGTCGCCGGTGGTGGCCGCCTTGGCGACCACCTGCCCCATCGGATTCACGATGCAGGAGCCCCCGATCAGCTCCATGCCGTCCTCGACGCCGGCCTTGGCGATGCCGACCACGAACAGGTTGTTCTGGTAGGCGCCGGCCCGCAGGCACAGCTCGTTGAGGTCGAGGGCCAGCGGCGACAGCGGCGTGTTGTAGCCGATCAGCACGATCTCGGCGCCCAGCAGGCCGAGGCTCCGGTAGGATTCCGGAAAGCGGCGATCCTGGCAGATCGCGATGCCGACCTTGGTCCCGGCCGCGTCGAAGACGCGGTAGCCGCTGTCGCCGGACTCGAAGAAGTGCGGCTCGTAGACCTGCGCGTGGCCGTCGGGCTGCTTCGTCCCCGGCAGATGAATCTTCCTGAACGTGCCGGCGAGCTGGCCGGACTCGTCGGTCAGCAGGGCGGTGTTGAAATAGCGGCCCTGGTCCTTCTCGCAGAAGCCGACGTGGCAGGCGATGCGGGCCTCGCGCGCCCGCTGGAGCAGCGGGGCCAGCGCCTTGGGCGGCATCTCGGTCTCGAAGAACTGATCGAAGTCGTCCCGCACCCGCTTCGGAAAGTAGGTCGTGAGGGCCATCTCCGGGTAGGCCAGGATCTCGACGCCCTCGACCACCGCCTGCTCCAGCAGGGCCAGCATCCGCTCGACGATCTCTTCCCGGCTCGTCCCCTCGTTGTTGGGGCCCATCTGGGCGGCGGCGACCTTGACGTAACGTGCCATGGCGGGTCTCCTTTGCGCTCTAGATACGTCAGCGACGGGTCGTTCGCAAGGGGCGGATCACGAGGCGCGGCGACATCCGGCCAGCATCTCGATCAGGACGACGCGGCACGCCTCGGCGGTGGTGACCTCGGCCGGGAAGCCGATGCGCCGGCCGTGCAGGCCGTCGTCGGTGCGGACGCGCAGCTTGAATCCGAGGCGGTCGACCGCGACCATCTCCGCCGCCTCGGCGGACAGACCGCCGAGCACCCGCGCGTAGAGGATCAGCGCGTCCGCGTGGTCGCGATTCATGTGCTCGATGATTCCGGGGCCGGACTCGGCCAGCGGATCGGGCCTCGCCGCCTCGTAGCCGGCCACGGTCAGCCAGTCCATCGCCCCGAATCCGCCGACGAAATAGACGTCGCTCAGGTCCAGGCGCCAGAACGCGAAGTCGTCGAAGTCCACCCAGTGGATCGCGTTGGGGTGCCGGGCCAGATACGCCTCCCGCGCGCCGGCGCGGTCCGCGGCGGTGAGCCGGCGGCCCCGCCCCATCAATGTCACCCGCGCGAGCGCCAGCGGATCGTCGCCGGGCTGCGCCACCAGCAGGCTCGCGCGCGGATCTGCCTCGAGATTCTGCGTGTGCATGGCGAGCGTGCTGATCAGGAAGAGCGGGCGGCCCCGCTCGTCCGGCGCGTAGGGCATGACCGAGACGAACGGATGCCCCGGGTGACGCCGCGACAGCGTGCCGAGCGTCCCGGTGCGGCCCAGGTGCAGGAGCGTCCGCGCCTGCTCGGCGAAGGACGGCTCGGGCGCCGTCGGCTCCGGCGCGCCCGCGGTGTGGCCGTGACCGCTCATGCGATCGATCTCCCCGCTCCCGCATCGACTGTAGCACCGCCACGGCCGAGCCGCTCGGCCAGGCGCGCCGCGCTCGGCGCGACGAGAACGGCGAGCGGGGCCTCGCGGTTGCGCACGGTCAGCTCGTGGCGCGCGTGATCGGACACGTCGAGCCCGGCGCGCGTCGCGACTTCCTCCGACAGCACGAGCTCGGCGCCGTACTCCTTCGTCAGCGCCTCGAGCCGCGCGGCCACATGCACGGTATCGCCCACCGCGGTCAGGTACGTGGTGGTCGCGTAGCCCATGCGGCCCACCACCGCGGGCCCGGCGTGGATCCCGACGCCCAGACGCAGCGGCGTGGTCAGGTCGTCGGCGAGGGTCAGGCTCAGCTCGCGCAGGCGCGCGACCATGGCCGCCGCGGCGCGGACGGCCTGCCGGCAGCCTTCCTCGGCGCCGACGTCGACGCCGAACAGGGCCATCACCCCGTCGCCGGTGAACTGGTTGACGATGCCGCCCACGTCGGTGATGGCGCCGCCGACCGCCTCGAAGTAGCGGTTCAGGATGAACACCACGTCGTACGGCAGCTTGCGCTCGGCCAGTCGGGTGAAGCCCCGCAGATCGGCGAACAGCACCGCGATGGTGAGCTCTTCGCCCTCCCGGTGGTCGCCCGCCGGGCCGCCCACCGCGGCAGCCGGCCCCGCTCCCGGGGTCACGAGCGGCGCCACCGAGACGTCGCGGGGCGGACGCACCTGGCAGGCCAGTCGCACGTGAGCGGGCGCGCCCACCCGCCCGAGCACGCGCAGCTCGTCGACGCTGGCCGGGGGCAGCGACTCCGCGCCGCGGATCACCCGCACGCGGCAGGTCGAGCAGCGGCCGCGGCCGCCGCACACCGAGGCGTGGGGAATGCCCGCGAAGCGGCTCGCCTCCAGGATCGTGAAGCCGACGGGCACCAGCACCTCGCGGCCGTCCGGATACGTGATGCGCACGCCCTGGCGCCGACGGAATTGCTCGCGGACGGCTCGCGCGGCCAGCACCAGGGCGATCATGGCGAGGTGCCCCCAGAAGACGGAGTCGGAGACGCGTCCCAGCACCAGGCGCTGCTCCGCGTTGGGCCGCCGCGCGGCCGCCATCACCTCCGTCACGTAGGCCGGGTTCTCGGCGCGTCGCCCGATCTCACGCCCACCCCCCGCGAAACCCAGGAGCGCGAGCACGGGCAGGAGCAGCGCCCCGCTGTAGATCGGCCACGCGTACCGGCGATACCAGGCCCGCAGCCGGAGCCAGAAGTGCAGGCCCACGCATCCGTGCAGCCAGGCGATGACGAGCACGATCGCCTGGCGCCAGCCCGCGACCGGGTCGAGGGTCCAGAGGACGAGGAGCACCAGCCCGTAGCTGTCCCGCGTGCCCGCGAACTCGTGGGCCAGGCGCGTCCCGACCACGTGCGACACGAGCAGGAGCGGAATGGTCAGGCCGAGGATGAGCTGCGTGGCTTCCCACGCGGGCATGCGCAGGGTGCGGCGCCGGTAGAGGGACCAGTAGGCGAGCAGGAGATGGACGGTGAACGCGGTATATAGGGCGAGGGTGCCGAGCCGACTCCGCCAGAGGAGCACGAACCACTCGCGGCCGGCCAGCATCGCATCGACCGAAACGAGGCCGAGCGCGTGGTTGAGGAAGTGCGTGGTGAGATAGGTGAACAGCACGAGGCCCGCCCAGAGACGGATCTGCCTGACGACGGCCGCCGCAGAACGGGCCGGGGGCATGACGCGGACCAGATTCCTAGAGCTTCACGCGGCCGCTCAGCTTGTCGAGGAAGCTGCCCAGCGCGCGATTGAACTCCTCGGGCTGCTCGAGATTGGAGAGGTGCGAGGCCCGGCAGAGCACCGCCAGGTCGGCGGCGGGCAGCGCCGCGTGGATGTCCCGCGCCATGCCGACCGGCGTGCCCGGATCGTCCTCGCCCACGATCACCAGCGCCGGGCAGCGCACGTCGCGCAGCCGGTCGGTGACGTTGATCTTGGGCAGCGCGTGGCAGCAGCCGACGTACCCGGCGGCGGGCGTGCTCCGGATCATCGCGCCCACCCGCTCCATCAGGTCCTTGTGACGGGCGCGGAAGGGCGGGGTGAACCACCGCTCGAGCGTGGGCGCGACCATCGGCTCCATGCCCTTGGCGCCGACCGTCTTGATGCGGTCCTCCCAGATCGCGGCGGCGCCGGCCGGGTAGCGGCTGGTGGTGTCGCAGAGCGCGAGGCTCTGCACCATGGCGGGATGCTTGAGCGCGAAGACCTGGCCGATCATCCCGCCCATCGACAGCCCCACGAAGTGGGTGGCGCCGATGCCGAGGCCGTCCAGCAGCCCCTTGAGGTCGTCGGAGAGCTGATCGAGCGTGTAGGCCCCTTCGGGGGCGCTGGTCTGGCCGTGGCCGCGCGTGTCGTAACGCAGCACGCGGTAGCGACCCTGGAGCGCGCGGACCTGCTCGTCCCACATGGACAGGTTGCAGGCGAGCGAGTGGCTGAAGGTCACCAGCGGGCCGTCGCCTTCGATCTCGTAGTTGATCTCGATGCCGTTCGCCTTGAGCTTCATGTCTTCTCCCTCCGCCGGCCCCCTCCCCGGCGGGGAGAGGGATCTCTGGTTCACTCCTGGGTCGCGGTGCTCGGGCAGATCTGGTTGTAGGGGCAGTAGCGACAGGCCTGGTAGTCGGGGGTGGCCTCGAAGCGCCGTTGACGGATGCCGTGGGCCGCCGCCGCGATGGCCTCGCGCGCGATGGCCAGGTCCTCGGCGGTCGGCGTGTGGCGGCCGGTGAGGCCGGATTCCAGGAAGCGCAGCTCCACCCGCGCGGGCAGCCGGCCGGTCGCCTCGTGCTGGGCCAGCGCGTAGATCTTCAGCTGGAGACTCTCCTTCGCGCGCTGGTCGGCCTTCTTCTGGTCGGTGACGTCGCTCGACTTGTAGTCGACGATGACCAGGCCCTGCGGCGTCTCGTCCACCCGGTCGAAGCGGCCCCGCACGCGGTTGAGCCCCCGATTCATTTCGAGGTTGAAGCCGAACTCGCGCTCCACCTCGGTGGGCTTCTCCCCCGAGGCCTCCTCCTCGTGATAGAAGCGGGTGAGCGCGGCCACGCCCGCGCGCTTGCGCTGCTCCTCGTGCTCGCGGGTGAGGAAGCCCTCGTTCCGCCAGGCGTCGTCGAAGGCGAGCAGGAGATCCTCGAGCGCGGTGAAGTTGCCGACGGCGCGGCGGCGCAGGTAGAACTCGACCGCCTTGTGCAGCGCGTTGCCGTAGACCACCGAGTGATGCTGCCGAAGCGGGATGCGCAGGATGTGGATGTACTGGTACTTGAGCGGGCACGTCTGGTAGTCGTCCACCTGGCGATGGCTGACCGCGAGGGCCTCGTCGTCGGCCATGGGCGTGAGCCCGAGCCCCGGGGCCTCGGGCGGCGGGGCCAACCGGCGTAGCTGCTCGATGGCGCGGGCCCGGAACGGCCGCGCCGCGTCCTTCGGGAGGTCGAGGGCTTCCAGCACGAACTGGCTCACCTTCCACTTGCGCTTGCCGCCCATGTCCTCCGCGCTGGTGAGATAGAGCCGCTCCTTGGCGCGCGTCATGCCGACGTAGAAGAGACGGCGCTCCTCCTGCTCGTGGAAGTCGCCGGTGGGCAGCAGGTCCTTGATGAGACCGGACGGGATCTCGATGGGATCGGAGCGGCGCGTGGACGGGAACCGGTTCTGCGCGCAGTCCACCATGAACACGACCGGCCACTCGAGGCCCTTGGACTTGTGCACGGTCAGCACGTGCACGGCCGGGGTCTCGGTGTCCGCCTCGGCCACCGCCGGATCGTCGCCCGCCTCGACCAGCGCGTCGAGGTGGTTCACGAACTCGCGCACGTTGTCGTACTTCAGCACGCGCGCCGCGTCCTTCACCCGCGTGAAGAACTTGCTGACGTTCTGCACCTCCTGCTCCAGCTCGGCCGGGGCCTTGGCGTAACGGGTCATGAGGCCGGAGTCGACCAGGAACTGGTAGAGCACCTCCCCGGTGGGATGCTCGCGGGCCAGCTCCATGTAGCGCTGCAGGTCCGCGATGAGCCGGCCGATCGCGCCCGCGCCCTCCTCGCTCAGCTTCACCTCCGAGGGCACCGCCCGCAGCACGTCGAACAGCCAGCGGTGCCGGCGATCGGCGTAGGTGGCGCACTTGGTGAGGTCGACGATCGGCACCTGGTAGATGTCCGACGAGGCCAGGTAGTGCAGGCTGACCGAATCGTCCGGGTGCGCCACCGACCGGAGGAACGCGATGAGCAGACGCACCTCCGGGCGGCCGTACAACCCGGCGTTGCCCGAGAAGGTCCACGGGATGCCGCGCATGTTGAGGGCGCGCAGATAGTGATCGGCGTCGTGGTTGGCTCGCACGAGGATCGCAAAGTCGCGGTAGGGCCGGCCCGCCTCGTGCTCTTCGCGGATCATCTCGGCCACCTGGTCGCTCTCGGTGGAGACGGTGTCGAAGGCCAGGTGCTGGGGCGCGACCCCGGTGCCCACCGTCGAGACCAGGCGCTTGTCGATCTTCTGCGCGACTTCCAGGCGGTCGGGGTTGTTGTGCTGGATCAGGCGATACGCCGAGTCGAGTACCGCCTGGGGCGATCGACGATTTTCCAGGAGCACGACCTGCCGCGCGTCCGGATAGCTGCGGTCGAAGTCGAGGATGTTGCTCATCGACGCCCCGCGGAACCGGAAGATGGCCTGGTCGTCGTCGCCCACCACCCCCACGTTGCGATGACGGGCGGCCAGCAGCTTGACCAGCTCGAACTGGGCGTAGTTGGTGTCCTGGAACTCGTCGACCAGGATGTGCCGGAACCGCTCCTGGTAGCGCCGCCGCACGTGGGCGCGGCTGCGCAGCAGACGCAGCGCCTCGACGATCTGATCGCCGAAGTCCACCTGCCCCCGGCGCGCCATCAGGGTCTGGTACTGCGCGTAGGTCCGCGCCAGCTCCAGGTGCTGCTCGGCATGCAGGCGGCTCTCGTCGTCGGTGGCGGCGGCCCGCAGCCCCTCGGCGTGGGCCAGGTACTCGTCGGGCCCCACGTCTTCGTCCTTGAGCCGGCTGAACTGGGTCAGGATGGCCTGAAGATGGCGGGTCGGATCGCCGAGCGGCCGGTAGTGCTGGAGAGGGAACTCGAAGAGATGGTCGCGCAGGAAGATGACCTGCTCGGCCCGGGTGAGCACGCGGAAGTCGGGCGTAAGTCCCAGCTCGAGGGCGTTCTCCTTGATCAGGCGGTCGCCGAAGGCATGGAAGGTGGAGATGTTCACGTCGGCGTAGCCGTAGGGCACGAGGGTGTCGACGCGCTCTTCCATCTCGGCGGCGGCCTTGTCGGTGAACGTCAGCGCGAGGATCTCCGACGGCCGGGCGCGGCGCGTGGCGATGAGATAGGCGATGCGGCGGGTGATGACGGTGGTCTTGCCGGTCCCCGCCCCCGCGATGATCAGGAGCGGGCCCGTCTCGTGAGTGACCGCGGCGGTCTGAGGCGCGTTCAGGCCCTCGAGGATGCGCTCGGCACCTCGCGCGGCTTCCGCCATCAGCGGTGACTATACCACCCTAGGGAACGACGAGAGAGAGCGCGGCGGGGACGGACTCGAAGCTGACCGGCAGCGGACCGAGCAATTCACCGTCCACGTGCACGAAGCGGCTCGACGGGCCGCGGACGACGACTCGGCGGGTCTTCAGATAGGTGACGCCCGGCAATCCGAGATGCGAGCCGGTGGCGGCGGCGGACAGGTAGCGGGCGAAGCGGTGACGCTGGGTCGAATCGAACAGGCACACGTCGAGCAGGTCGTCGTCCATGCTCGCCTCGGGCGCGAAGCGCATCCCTCCTCCGTGCGACGACGCGTTGGCCACCACCGCGAAGGTGGCGCTGTACTGGCCGCCTTCCGCCTCGATGTGGAACTGCACCGGATTCCAGTCGGCGAGCTGCCGGAGACCGGCCAGCCAGAACGCGCTTTCCCCGGTCATCCGGGTGACCGTCGGGTGAATCGCGCGGACCACGTCGCCATCCAGCCCGATCCCGGCCATCAACAGGAAGTAGCGCTCGCCCGCGCGCCCGAGCGACACGCGACGCGTGCGCCCCGCCGCGATGATCTCGGCCAGCACGTCGATCCCGCCGGGCAGCGCCAGCTCCCGGGCGAGCACGTTGGAGGTTCCCCCGGGCCACACCGCGAGCGGCGTGGCGGTGCCGACCAGCCCCTGCATGGTCTCGTTGACGAGCCCGTCGCCGCCGTGGACGACGATCACGTCCGCGTTGGCCTGGATGGCCGCCGCGGTGAGCCGCATGGCATCGGTGGGAGCCGCGACGATCTGGGGCGTCGCGGTGACGCCGCGCTGGCGGAGGGCCTCCACGATGCGCGTGACCGAATGGTACCGGTCGCGCGGCTGACCCGAGCCTGGATTGTGGATGAGGACCGCGGACTTCAACGCGACCGCTCCACTACCGGCGAATCTCCGTGCTGTCGGTGGCCAGGAGCTCCTCCAGCTCGGCCCGAGTCACGATCGGCACGTCCCCCCAGATCGTGCACTTCAAGGCGGCCAGCGCGGTGGCCGCGTCGATGGCCTGCTGCGGGCCGCGGCCGAGCAGGGTCGCCCAGAGATAGCCGGCCGCGAAGGCATCCCCGGCGCCGACGCGGTCCACCACGTTGACGGTATAGCGCTTCGAGGGCCGGGCGATGCCCTCGGCGGCGAGGACCGCGGAGCCGGCCTCGCCCAGGGTCAGCGCAATCGTGGCCGACGGAGCGAGCGTCCGCAGCGCGCCGAGCACGCGCTCCGGCGCACCCTCGAGGTCGAAGACGGTCGCCGCGTCATCCTGCCCGATGAAGAGATAGTGCAGCCGCGGCAGGATCTCGAGCAGGAACTCGCGTGCCTCCTTCGGGCTCCAGAGCCGCGAGCGGTAGTTCACGTCGAAGGAGACCGGCACCGCGGCGGCCCCCGCCTCGTCGATCGCGCGACGCACCACGTCCCGCACGTTGTCGCCGAGGGCGGCGGTGACTCCCGTGAGGTGCGCGATACGCGCGCTGCGCACCAGCGCCCAGTCGACCTCGTCCGGTAGGAGCCGGCCGAACGCCGAATCGCGTCGATCGTAGAGCACGCGCACGGGCCGGGGAGCCATGCCGTACTCGAGGAAGTACAAGCCCATGCGCTGGCCCGGGCGACGCAGCACGCCGCGGCAGTCCACCCCGTGGCCGGTCAGCTCGCGAATGGTGCGGTCACCCCACGCGTGCTCCGCGGGCAGGACGGAGATGAACGCGGTGCGGAGCCCGAGGCGGGCGCACGCCGCCATCACGTTGGCCTCCGTGCCACCGATCTGGACGTCCAGGTCGGAGGCCTGCTCCAGGCGCTGGGGCGGGCGGGCGGCCAGCCTCAGCATCACCTCGCCGAGGCCGATCAGGTCGTAACGCGCGGCCGCCCGGCTCACGCGCTGGTCGACACCCGCACCGAGAGCGTGGTGCCCAGGATGAGGGACGACTGCACGGACTCGAGCAGACGATCCGGAGCGAAGACCACGCGCGCCGGCTGATCGGAGCGCGCCCAGGACGAGAACCGGGTGATGTCGATGAGAGCGGAGAGACGGCCGTCGGGGCCGTCGGGCGCCGGGCGGAAGCGGAGCGGCACCAGCTCGGCGCGGTAGCCGTCGGGGGCTACGTCGTCGGTGCCCTCGTTCTCGGCGCGCTTTCGGCGCATGACCGACGTGTAATAGGTGCCGTCGGCCTCGCGGTCGAGCGTACCGGCGGCGAAGTTCAACGCGGCCGAGACCAGGTCGTCCACCGGCCGATCCTGGGGCAGCGCGATCGCGTCATCGATCTGCCGGCGGCGGCTGAGCAGCAGTGTGTAGGCCACGGCGTGGAGCTCGGCCCGTTGCCGGGCGTAGTCGTAGGTCGTGACCGAGGTATTCGACCGCCCCCGAATGACGTGGAAGCTGCGGCTCTCCAGCGGCTTGAACCGGCCGTCCTGAATCAACCCGGTGGCTTCGGTGCCGGTGCTGATGCCGATCCCCTTGCCATTCATTGTCACCCGGTACCGGCCGGCCTTGCGGTCGATCTCCTGGGTCACCGTCCCCGTCATGGACAAGGTCAGAACGTTAAATAAAACCGATAGATCGAGATGGTAACCGAGAACGGAACGGCCGTTTTCCAGACCCAGCGCCCGGCCCCGAGTGACGAGAAGTGCCGCTGGAATCGCGGCCAGGAGGCGGCGACGCGTGATCATGCCCCGCATACGAGACGCATTCTACCCGAGCCTTCGACAGGACGTGATTTGGGTTTAGATTGATTTTCTGCTAGGTTATTAGACGTTATCCCACCTTCACCGTTCCATTCGGACAAGGGCACGGGCAGATGAAGAACCCACGTCGTGTAGTCATTACCGGGTTGGGTGTCATCGCCCCCAACGGCATCGGTAAGGACACTTTCTGGCAGAACCTCGTCGCCGGTAAATCGGGCATCGACTACATCACCGCTTTCGATCCTTCTCCCTACCCCTGCCACGTCGCCGGCGAAGTCCGCGACTTCGACCCGAAGGCATTTATGACTGCACGCAGGGCAAAAACCATGGGGCGATTCTCGCAGTTTGCAGTAGCCGCCACCCGACTCGCGCTGGAGGATGCAAAGGTAAATATCGATACAACTCTCTCTTCCTCGACGAGCATCTTCTATGGCACGTCAATCAACGGAGGAGGCGACATCGCAGCGCGTGCCCTCGAAGGCCTTATCAGGGAGGGTGTCAGCGCAATCAACCCGTGGGCGGCTCTTGAGTATCCTCCTCATGCCACCTCGAGCTATATCGCCATAGAGTTCGGAATAACCGGTCCGGCTCTGTCTCTCTCGTCCAACTGTTGCACCGGCATCGACGCTATCAACGAAGGCTTCAAACATGTATCAGAAGGCCTCTCCGACATGGCGGTCGTCGGCGGGTGCGATGCGCCTATCTTCCCATTGGCGTTCGGCGCCTTTTGTGCCCTCGGTGCGCTGACCAAGCGGAATGACGCGCCTCGCAAGGCTTCAAGACCGTATGACCTCCAACGGGATGGAATCGTGATCTCAGAGGGTGCCGCCACCCTCGTGCTCGAGGAACTGGATGTTGCTCGTGAACGCGGAGCCCGAATCTATGGCGAGGTATTGGGACACGGATCCGCGAGTGAGGCAATTGGCATGCGCAAGGGTGATCTCTCTGGCAAGCGAATGGCCTCTGCAATCTCTGACGCGATTCGCCAGGCAGGCCTTGTAGCTGAAGACATTGACCACGTCAACGCCCACGGAAGCTCACTGCCCGACTACGACATATGCGATACCAACGCCTTTAAGGAGGCGTTAGGGACACACGCTTACAAGATTCCGATAAGTTCCATAAAGTCGATGATGGGGCAGCCTGTGTCGGCGGCGGGCACGATCCAGGCCGCGGCCGCATGCTTGTCGCTCAGGGAACAAGTGGTCCCGCCCACCATCAACCAAGAGACCCCGGACCCCCGATGCGACTTGGACTATGTCCCAAACGTATCGCGCGTTGCGCGAGTACGAACTGTCCTGATCAACGGCCACAGTTTCGGCGGCAGTGTAGCAGCACTGGTAGTCGGACAAACTCCCCCGTAGCACACAGAGGAGCCGCTTGCAGACCGTTGGCGTCTTGGCGCTCGGCGCGACCCTAGTCACGCTTGCCACGTTCGTCTATTTGCACAATAGGCGCGCCGCTGAGAATCGGCGCTTTGCTCTCGCTGCGCTTACGATCGCGGGTTGGATTGTCTGCATATCCTTCGCTCTTTCTTCCGAATCCGTGCGGACAACGATTGCCCTGGGTCGTTTGGGTTTCGCTTTCGCAAGTGCGATCCCGTTCTGCTTGCTTTGGATGTTCGATGCTTTCTCGGTCGATGCTGGACGCAAGCTAAAACCGCAGATCTTCATCCCAGCGGTGTGCTGCGGCGGATCTATACTTCTCTCGCTGTCGCCATGGATTGTCGCGGGCGCCCGTATGCAGCCCAGTCGTGCCAGCTTCATCTATGGCCCCGCTCACAAACTCTTCGGTGTCTACTTCCTACTTTGTTTTCTGCTCGCGCTCTTCACTCTATGGCGAACGATTCGGTCAACCGCAGGCGTTCGGAAACTTCAGCTTCGATACCTGCTTCTTGGAATCCTCCTCGGCGGCGCCGGTGCGATCACAACCAACCTGCTGATTCCCCTGATTTGGACTACCTCAAAGTACAGCTTCCTGGGTCCCTACTTCTCGCTCTTGGTCGTGTCCTTCTCAGCACACGCAATAATTCGGCATCGTCTAATGGATATTCGGGTAGTTATCCGACAGGGAGCTGTGTATGTGTCGGCGATCGTTGCATCTGTCTCGGTGTTTCTCGCTTTCGTCCAGCTGTATCAGTACGCTTCCGGATTCGACACTAGCAACATCCCGCTCGCCGAAGCTCTCATTCTCTCCATCATCGTCGCCATTCTCTTCCAGCCACTCAAGAGTTGGATCCAGCGCTCTTTCAATCGTTATGTCTATCGAGAGAAGTACGATCTACAGCGGACGCTACGCGAGTCCAGCAGACGCCTTAGCAGCACCCTAGACCTTGGGTCTCTACTCGAGTACCTGACCGTAACTATCGAGAGCACATTCAAAGCCGAGGCAGTCTTCGTCTACCTTCACGACGCGCAGAAGCGAGCCTACGTGGCGAGCCAGCGACCGAGTGATAGCCCATGGTTGGCAACCAGCGCTGATTCGCCAATATTGGATGTCTCCTCGATAGTTCAGTTCCTACGTCAAGAGCGCCGGCCCCTTGTGCATGAAGAGGCGATTCGTCAGCCGCCCGATACGCCAATCAATCGGGCGGCAGCGGAGTTACGAGCGGTTCGCGGCGATGTGGCCTTTCCTTTGATGGAGGATCGGTCGCTGGCCGGGATGGTAGTCGTCGGGCCCAAACGGTCCGGTGATCCCTATTTCTCCGAGGATGTCGATCTTCTCTCGACTTTGGTTAGCCAAGCTGCGGTCGCGGTTAAGAATGCGCACCTGTATCGAGAAGTGGTGCTCGTCAACGAGTATGTCGACAACATCCTCTCAACAATGGCCAGTGGCGTGATCGCCTTGAATGCGTCTGGCCACATCTCGTTGTCCAACCCCGCCGCCGAACGTCTTACCGGCATGAGCCTCAAGAGAAGGAACCCTGTCTCATACGTTGATCTTCCGGTGGCGCTGGCTGAACCGCTTAGAGACACGTTGTTGGACGGCAAGGCTTACTCGCAGCTCGAAACCTCTCTTCACACTAGAGAGGGCCAGGCCCTCCCGCTGGTCTATTCGACAGCGCCGCTTCAGGCCAAAGACAGATCCACTCTCGGAGCACTTATTGTCTTCAGCGATCTAACCAGACTGAAACAACTCGAGATTGAAAAGCAGCGCGCCGAACGCCTTGCATCTTTTGGATCGCTGGCTTCCGGCGTCGCACATGAGATCAAGAACCCGCTAGTGGCAATCAGAACCTTTGCTGAGCTGCTGCCTGAACGCTTCGCCGACATTGACTTCCGTGAGGACTTCTCAAAAGTTGTTGTTAGAGAGATCGACAGAATTGACAACTTGGTAGCGCGGCTAAGAGGCATCGCCAGCGCGCCCCACCCGCAAACCGGCTCCGTCGACCTTCGGCAGCCATTGCTGGACACTCTGAAGCTGCTACGTGGCCAACTAGAACAAAGCCAGACAGCCGTTCACTACTCGGTTGAGGACGAGGCTCCCTATGTAGCCATCGAAGATTCGCAACTCAAACAGCTCTTCCTGAATATTCTCCAGAATGCGCTTGAGGCGATGGGTTCGGGCGGAGCGATTAACATCAGGATAGCCCGGACCCAATCTCCTGGGCCGTCCTGGATCCTCCTCGAGGTTTCCGATACGGGCCCCGGAATGTCCGAGTCGGTCAGAGGTCACATATTCGAGCCCTTCTTCACTACCAAGCCAACAGGCTCCGGCCTCGGGCTAGCCATCTGCCGAAGCATCGTCGACGCGCATAGGGGATCGATCCGAGCTGAAAACAATCGCGCACACCGAGGCACGACTATCATAGTCGAGCTTCCGGCTGCTGAAGCTAGCGCAGAAGCCTTTCAAAGCGCAGTTCGTGGTTAGCGTTAAGGAAAGCTGAGGAGATTAATGCTCGGCGGGTCCATAAACTGGCTACTCCTCATAGCCACGGCCATAGCAAATCTAGGTATGGGCCTGTATGTGTTTGGTCGCGCGCCGCGATCCTCACTGAACAGAGCCTTTGGGCTCCTAGCGCTGGCTACAAGTCTGTGGTCTGGCTCACTGGCCGTCGGCTATCACGTCGATCCGCAAACAACAGGTCTTAGCGCAACAACGCTGGTGATTCGCATCGCATTCGCAGCTGGAAGTCTCTTTGCGGTGGCCTTCCTACTGTTTACCGAGCGGTTCGCCCTATCACCGCCGGCGGTCTGCCGGATGGTGCGCTTCTTCCTCGTTCCTGTCGGAATCGCCTTCTTCGTCGTCTCGTTCTCGCCGTGGATGGTGGCCGTTGCCAAATCGACCCCGACGGGCCTGCAAGTTACATATGGTCCTCTTCATCCTGTCTTCGCCGTCTATGCATTGGTCGGGTTTGCAACAACGGTCTATCTCCTAAGAAGCAAGTATCGCCGTTCCGTCGGCCTCGAGCGTCTTCAGGTCCGCTATGTCATCTGGGCCTTTCTCTTGTCAGGCGCATTGATCACTACGACAAACGTAGTGTTGCCTCTCGTGCTCAAAACCTCTGACTACGGACGCTACGGTCCACTGTTTTCATTGTTGCTGCTGGGGATCATCGGGCACGCAATTATCCGGCATCGGTTGATGGATATCCGCATCTTCATTCATAGGGGCGCTGTCTACCTAGTCGCCCTCATTACTACTGCCGGAGTGCTGGCTGTTGCATTGACTTTATCGAACTACCTTCTACCCGACGAACATGACTTTTCCCTTCGCGAGATAGTTCTAGCGATTGCGGCAGTGTGTATCCTCACGCCGGCTCGCGGCTCTGTGCAGCGCTTATTTAACAGATACCTGTATCGAGACCCATACGACTACGCGAGGACTCTGCGCGAGGCCAGCCAGGGCCTGACAGCCACAATTGATCTTAAAGATCTCCTCGTACACGTGGGCTCCGTGCTCGAAACGACATTCCTTCCAGAGGTGGCTAGCATCTACCTGTACGATGATGAAGATCGGGAATTTAAACTCTCCTGGAACCTGCCTACAGGGCAGTTCCCGCCCGTTCTACACACGGCCTCTTCACTCCCATTTGTCGACCAGCTGGCGTTCAAAGACGAGATATCAGCCGATCGTTCTGCTTCGTCGAATTCGAGTCTGCGAGAGGAACTTTCAAGTCTCCAAGCCGAAGTTGTGGTGCCTCTGACAGAAGAGGGTCAGCCAGTCGGATTCTTCCTTCTCGGCGCGAAGCGATCCGGGGACCCCTACTTCAGCAATGACGCTGATCTGCTGACGACGCTGGCCAACCAGGCCGCGGTCGCGGTCCGCAATGCGCAGACCCACGCGCGGGTGGTGCAGGTCAACGAGGAGATGCAGAAGGTGCTCGAGACCATCGAGAGCGGCGTGGTCGCGTTGGGCCCGCGGGGCCGGATCACGCTCTTCAATCGGGCTGCCGAACACTTCACCGGCGTCTCCGCTCAAGCGGTGCGCGGACACGGGCCCGATCAGCTGCCCGCGCCGCTGGGACCGCTGCTCAAGTCGACCGCCGCCGACGGGCAGCCGCGCTCCCAGGACGAATTCGCGCTGCCCGACGCGGCCGGCCAGCTCATCCCGCTCGTGTGCTCGACGTTCCCGCTGCGCGGGCCGAATGGCTCGATCCTGGGCGCGGTGGCGGTGCTCGTCGACATGTCGAGGCTGAAGGAGCTGGAGCAGGAGAAGCGGCGGGCAGAGCGGCTGGCCTCGATCGAGGCGATCGCCTCGGGCCTGATCCACGAGATCCGCAACCCGCTCGTCGGGATCAAGACGTACGCCCAGCTCCTGCCGTCTCGCGGGTCCAGCGAGGACTTCCGGCAGATGTTCTCCCGCACCGCCGGACGGGAGATCGGCCGCATCGACGATCTGCTGAGCCGCTTCCGGACGATGTCGCGGGCGTCCCAGCACCGGATGGAGATGGTCGACGTCTCGGGCGCCCTGCGCGACACGCTGGAGACGCTGCACGCGGAGATGGAAGATCGTCAGATCCGCCTCCGGCTGATCGGGGAGGCGACGCGGCGCCCGGTGCTCGGCAACGCCTCTCAGTTGCAGCAGCTTTTTCTGAACCTGTGCTTAAATGCCGTCCAAGCGATGGAACCCGGCGGGGAGTTGACCGTGCGTGTGGCCGATCTCTCGGAAGGCGGCGGAAACACGCTCCTCGTCGAGGTCGCGGACAGCGGCCCGGGTATCGCCGACGAGCTGGTCGCGACCATCTTCGATCCGTTCGTGACGACCAAGCCGCACGGGACCGGGCTGGGGCTGGCGATCTGCCGTAGCATCGCCGACGCGCACCACGCCCGGCTCGGCGTGCGCAACAACAACGGACGTGCCGGCTGCACGTTCACCGTCGAGTTCCCGGTGCCCACCGGGCGCCCGGCTCGCGTCGCTCCGTGAAGACGGTCCTGCTGGTCTCGGCGAGCGAGACCCTCCGCCCGCGCCTGATGCGAGCGCTGGAGTACGACAACTCCGTGTTCACCGCCCTGTCGGACGACGAGGCGCTGCGTACACTGCGCCTGACCCAGATGGACCTGATCGTCAAGGAGGCGACGCCGCCCTTCAAGAACCTGGAGTCGTTCATTTCCAGCGTTCGGCATCTCTGCCCGAACGCGGTCGTGCTCTGCGTGGTGCCGGGCGCCCAATCGATCGAGGAGGAGAGCGCGATCGAGGCGGCGGACTTCGTCCTGATCCAGCCGTTCACGACCCGCCAGCTCCAGAGCCTGCTCCGGCACGCCGGCGACAAGCTGCATCTGCTGCAGGAGCTGGCCGCCCTGCGCGCCTCGCGTCGGACGCCGGTGGATGGACCGTCCGAGGCCGCGTCACCGGGCGTGCAGGCTTCTTCGCACGCGCTGACCCAGATGGCGAAGGAGTTCGCCAAGGCTCTGGCCGCCGGCTTCGATCTGCCCCGCGTGCTGGACCAGTTTCTCGACGGCGTCGCCGAGCTGGTACGGCCGAGCCGCGCAGCCATCCTCCTCGCCGGCCCCGATACGAGACAGTATCGGGTCAACGCCTATCGCGGCCTCGCCCGGCACGTGGTGGAGTCGTTCAGCCTCTCCGCGGACAGCGGCCTGCCGCTCTGGCTGATGACCGAGGGCCGCCTGATCCAGATCGAAGAGGCGCAAGGCCGACTGGCCGATCCGGCGGCGCGCGAGATCGCCCGCGAGCTGGCGGTGCTGCAGGCGGTGGTGGCCATCCCGCTCTCCTCGCACGGCGAGCTGGTGGGCATTCTCACCCTCGGTCAGCGCATCACCGGAGGCGGCTACGGCCGCGGCGAGACCGAGACGCTCTTCGGCCTCGCCACCCATCTGGCCACCGCGATCCGCGACATCCGCGTGCACCACCTCCTCGAGTACGAAAAGGAATTCAATGAGCGGATCCTCGCCCGCATGTCGAGCGGGGTGATCACCATCGATCCCGACGAGAAAGTCGTCGCCATCAACCGCCGCGCCCTCGAGATCCTGGGCATGGCGGCCGGCGAGGTCCTGCACCGCGATCTCCGAGTGCTGCCCTCTCCCCTCGGCGACATGCTCTTCGAAGCCCTCGCCAAGGGCCGCTCGGTGACCCGCGCCGACGTGCATCTGGCCCTGCGCAACCTGCCGCTGGAGGTGTCGACCTATCCGGTGATGGGCGACCGGACCGAGCCGATGGGCGCCGTCCTCGTCTTCGAGGACATGACCGCGCAGCGCGAGCTGGCCCAGGAGCGGCGCGGGGCCGAGCAGCTGCAGCTCCTCACCCAGGTGGTGGCCCGCATCGCCGACGAGATCAAGAACCCGCTCGTCTCGATCAATGCGTTCATGGAGCTGATCGGCGAGCGCTACGACGACGCCACCTTCCGCAACCAGTTCTCGTCGGTGGTGGGCCGCGACGTGCGCCGGCTCGTGCAGATCTTCGACAAGCTCGCCGCCCTCGTCAACGACAGCGACTACAAGCGCGAGACGCTGGACCTGCGCCAGGTCGCCGAGGAGGGCCTCGCCGAGCTGGGCGCGCAGGCCCTGGCCGCGGGCAACGGCGAGGCCCGCCTGCTCACCTTCACCGACGAGTCGACCCAGAAGCACGTCACCGCGACCCTCTCGCACGAGGGGTCGTCGTTCCTGGTGCGGGGCGACCACGGGATGTTCAAGAAGGCGATGTCGTACCTGATCTGGTACCTCCTGCGCAAGACCCCGGGCCCCGACGCCAAGGTCTCGGTGTCGATCGCGCACGTGCCCCGGGAGGAGCGGGTGCGGCTGACCATCTCCTCGCGCACCTCGGAGGTACGTGCCGAGGAGCTGCAGGCGATCTTCGACCCGATCCAGGTCGTGCAGGAGAACCTCATCGACGTGGGACCGAGCGTGAGCCAGCGCATCGTGGAGAGCCAGGGCGGCCGGCTCGAGGCCAAGCACGGCCGCGGCGAGGTGAGCTTCACCGCGTCGCTCCCCGCCGCGTCGCATCCATGACCGGCCGCCCGCGGGTGCTGGTGGTCGACGACGAGATGGGGCCGCGCGAGTCCCTGCGCATGATCCTGAAGCCCCGCTACGACATCGTCACCGCGGACAGCGGCGAGGCCGCGCTCAAGACCCTCAGCACGTTCCACCCCGACCTGATCTTCATGGATATCAAGATGCCGCAGATGGACGGCATCGAGCTGCTCCGTCGGATCAAGGGCGAGGATCCCAGCATCGAGGTCGTGATGATCACCGCCTACGCCTCGCTGGAGACAGTGAAGAACGCGCTCACCCACGGGGCCTTCGAGTACCTCATCAAGCCGTTCAGCCGGCAGGACCTGGAAGAGACCGCGCGGCGCGCCCTCGCCCGCCGGCAATCCGAGATCGGCACCCGGAACCAGCTGACCACCCTCGTGCAGGAGATGCGGGAGCTCGCGGCCAAGACGCGCGGCCTGGAGGAAGAGGCGCGGGGCGAGCAGATCGAGCAGTCCCTGCGCGTGACCCAGCTCTCGATCCTGCGCGAGATCTCGCGAACCCTGCTCGGGCAGCTCGACTTCCGCCAGCTGACCACCGCGATCACCGACCAGCTCAAGGCCGCACTGGGCTACGACGAGGCGGCGGTCCGCCTCGGAGCGGTCGCACCCGACGACACCGGCAACGAAACGCGGGTGGTGTGCCCGATCCGGGGCGAAGAGAGCACGGTGGGGTACCTCCTGGTCGCCAACCGGCCGGGCAGCCGCCCGATCGACACGCGCGAGCGCGAGCTGCTGGAGATGCTGTCGGACTACCTCGCGGTGGCCATCCGCAACTCGAGCCTCTACGGCGAGGTGGAGGAGACCAAGCAGCATCTGGAATCGCTGATCCACTCGGCGGGCGACGCCATCATCTCGGTGGACGGCGACGGCAACATCCGCGGATGGAACCCGGCCGCCGAGAGCATCTTCGGGCTCCCGCGGACGCAGGTGGTGGGCCAGCCCTTCGCGTCGCTGTTGCCCTCCGGGCCCTACCAGCAGGCGCGGGTGGCGCTCTCGCCCGAGACGCCGGTGCGCACCTTCGACGCCACCGCCCGGCGGGCCGACGGGCGCTCGCTGAATCTCGCGGTCACCCTGTCCTCGCTACCCGGCCGCGACGGCAGCGCGGACGGTCTCCTCGCGATCGTGCGCGACATGACCGCCCAGCGCGAGATCGAGGCCCAGATGCACCAGTCGGAGCGGTTGACCGCCCTGGGTCAGATGGCGGGCGGGATCGCCCACGACTTCAACAATCTGCTGCAGGCCATCCTCGGCTACGCCCAGCTCATGGCGCGCAGCCCCGGCAACACCGACGTGATCCGGCGCGGCCTCGACGTCATCGAGAAGGCGGCCAATAGCGGGGCCGAGACGGTGCGGCGCATCCAGAAGTTCGCGCGCCTGCGTCCCGAGGAGCCGTTCGTGTCGATGGATCTCAACCAGGTGGTACGGGACTCGCTGGCCATCACCCGTCCGCGCTGGGAGGAGAAGAAGGTCAAGGGCGGCGTGCCCCTGCGGCTGGAGCTCGAGCTGGGGCCGGTGCCGATGGTGATGGGCCGGCCCGCCGAGCTGAACGAGGTCATCACCAACCTCGTGCTCAACGCCATCGACGCGATGCCCCGTGGCGGCACGCTGCAGATCCGGACGCGCCTCGGCGACCACCGCCACGCGGTGGTCACGGTGGCCGACACCGGCATGGGCATGAGCGACGACGTGCGCAAGCGGGTATTCGATCCGTTCTTCACCACCAAGGGCGAGGAAGGCACCGGCCTGGGGCTCTCGGTCTCGCACTCGATCGTGGAGCGGCACGGCGGCGACCTGCGGGTCGACAGCCATCCCGGCCAGGGCACGACCTTCACGATCACGCTGCCCATCGGCATGAGCCAGTCCGGGGAGCCCGCGGCCGGGGGCGAGACCCGGGGCGAGCGCAAGGGACGCATCCTCCTCGTGGACAACGATCCGCAGGTGCTGTCGATCCTGGGCGAGATGCTCAAGGACGCGGGCCATCACGTGCTGCCGGTTCCGAGCGGGGCCGAGGCCCTGCGCGTGTTCGTACCCGCCGGCTTCGACCTGGTGATCACCAACGTGGGCATGCCCGAGATGAGCGGCTGGGATCTCGCGGAGCGGCTGCGCGCCGGCGATCCCAACGTGCCGCTGATCTTCATCACCGGCTGGGGCCTGCAGGAAGAAGATCAGGCGCGCTGCCGGCGCCTCGGCATCTCGGCGTTGCTGTTCAAGCCGGTGCCGCCGCACGACCTGCACCGCACGGTGCAGGTCGCCCTCGCCTCCGGCCGCCCAGGCGGCCGATAAAGGCCCACCTGCGTCGTTGGCGCCCGCGGTCGGGCGCTCGACGTAGAGGGATCCGCCTGCTACAAGCGCTCGATGATCGTCGCGATGCCCTGGCCGAACCCGATGCACATCGTCTGCAGGCCGTAGCGCTTCTTGGTGCGCTCGAGCTCGTGCAGCAGGGTGGTCATCAGCTTGGCGCCCGAGCAGCCGAGCGGGTGGCCGAGGGCGATCGCCCCGCCGTTGACGTTGACGCGGGTCATGTCCGGATGCAGCTCGCGCTCCCACGCCAGTACCACCGAGGCGAAGGCCTCGTTGATCTCGAAGCAATCGATCTGATCGAGCTTCATCCCCGCCTTCTTCAGCACCCGCTGGGTGGCCGGGATCGGGCCGGTGAGCATGATGGTCGGATCCACTCCGGCCAGCGCGGTGGCCACGATGCGCGCGCGCGGCTTGAGCCCCAGCGCCTTGGCCCGCGCCTCCGACGTGATCAGCAGCGCGGCGGCGCCGTCCGAGATCTGCGAGGAGTTGGCCGCGGTGACCACGCCGTCCGGCTTGAAGGACGGGGCCAGCGACGCCATCTTCTCCCGGTTCACCGGCACCCGGACCCCCTCGTCGGTGTCGAACACGCTGCCGTCGGCCAGCGTGATGGGCACGATCTCCCGCTTGAACCGTCCCTCCGCGATGGCCCGGCCCGCCTTCTCGTGGCTGCCCGCCGAGAGCTCGTCCAGCTCCTCGCGCTTGAGGCCCCACCGCTCCGCGATCATCTCCGCGGAGAGCCCCTGCGGGATGATGTCGTAGAGGGCCTGCAGCCGCGGGGACAGCGGGCCGTCGCCGGGACCGCTGCCGTTGGAGCCCATGGGGACCCGGCTCATGTTCTCGATGCCGCCCGCGATCACGCACTCGTACTGACCGGACATCACGCCCATGGCCGCGAAGTTGGCCGCCTGCTGACCGGAGCCGCACATCCGGTCCAGCGTGGTGCCGCAGACGTCCACCGGGAAGCCGGCGATGAGCGCGGCGTTGCGGGCGATGTTGAACCCCTGCTCGCCCACCTGGTCCACGCAGCCCACCACCACGTCCTCGATCTCACGAGGGTCGACCTTCACGCGCTCCACCAGCGCCTTCAGGGTATCGGCCAGCAGGTCGTCGGGGCGCACCCCGGCCAGCTTGCCGTTCTTCTTGCCCACCGCGGTCCGCACCGCACCGACGATCACCGCATCGCTCATGACGTCCTCCGCTTGACGAGATCGGCCATCTTGCAGAACGCGCACACCGCCCCGGTGGTCACCTGACCGCAGGAGGTGCACTCCTGCAGCGCCACGTCCTCCACCCGCTCGAAGGCGGGCCGGGCGCGCTCGAGAAAGCCGAACAGGAAGTTGTGCTTGGAGCCGGGCGAGGTCTCCTCGAGTCGGTTCAGCGTCTCCTTGTGAGCGATCGAGGTGGCGCCCTGCGCGAACGGGCATTCCTCCACGATGTAGTCGATGCCCCGCAGGAACGCGTAGGCTGCGGTCTCCAGCTCGGAGAGACGGTAGAGCGGCTTCACCCGGCGCACCAGCTTGGGATGGGTCGAGGCCAGCGCGGGTGACTGACGCGGCAGCGCGTCGGTCTGCCAGTGCATGACCGAGCCGAAGAGGGTGGCCGCCTCGTCGTCGAGGTTGTGCCCGGTGGCCACCACCGGATAGCCGTGCTGGAGCGCGGCCCGGTTCATGAGATAGCGCTTGGAGAGGCCGCACCCCGAGCAGGTCGGCCGCCGCGTCACCTGCTGGACCACCGGGATGGGCGCGCCCACCGCGTCCGCCACCCGCTCGACGTGGAGAGTCTGCCCGCGGGCGGCCGCGAAGGCCTCGCACTTGGCCTTCGATTCCTTCGAGTAGTCGAAGATGCCGAGATCCAGGTAGAGGCCGGCGGTGCGGTAGCCGTCCTCGATCAGCACGTCCCACAGCGCGAGCGAGTCCTTGCCCCCGGAGACCGCCACCATGATCGTCTCCTCGCGGGAGAACATCCGGTGCCGGTGCACCGCCTCGGCCACCTGCTTGTGGAAGAACTCGATGAAGTGGGGCGGGCAGAACGCCGCGTTGTGCCGGCGCAGCTCGAGGGCGGCGCTGCCGCCGCACTTGCGGCACTTCACCGCGGATCCCCGCCGCCCGACATGACCGGGCGCACCTCGAGCACGTCGTCGCCGCCCACCACCGCGTCGCTGGTCAGCAGCTCGTTGTCGCGGATGACCAGCACCGTGCTCGGCAGGATCCCCAGCTCGCCGAGCAGCTCCTTCACCCGCCGCTTGCCCTCCACCGCGATCTCCCGACGCGGGTTCCGGAGAATGACCTTCACGACGTCGGGAACCCCGCGGCGGCCTTGACCGCCCGGAGCTGCTGCAGGTGATCGGTCTCGTGGCGCACGTGCAGCAGCCACCACTGCGCGAGGTCCAGCTCGCCGAGGGTGAAGTGCCGCCACGTGAACGCGCGCGGGTCCACCGCGGCCACCCGCTCGATGGCCTGGCGGCTGCGCTCGCGCGTCGTGGCCAGGTCCGCGAGCAGCCGCTCGATCTGATGGCCGCGCTCCGGATAGACGACCTCCGGGGCCTTGGCCGGCCCCGGCGGCGGCGCCGGCAGCGGAGTGAATGCGCGCAGGTCCCCCGGAAACGAGGGCAGCGGCGGGCGGGCGTCCCGGAGCAGCTTCGAGGTGAGCTTGCTCGTCCCCACTTCGGCGAGCATCACGTGATGGAGGATCTCGCCGATGGACCACTCGCCGTCGGCCGGCTGCCAGTCCGCCTGCGTCTGGCTCAGGGCCTCGGTCTCCTTCAGCGTCTGGGCGCGGACGCTCTCCAGGTCGTTCCAGATCGTCTCCAGCGGCGCCGGCAAGGCCATCACGCTCCTCCTGGCCCCACATGATACAACCGGATCATGAGCGAGCCCACTCCCTCGGAAACCGGCGCGTCCGCCTCGCGCGCATCGCGCTCGGATCCCGCCGCATGGCCGCGCACACCCTGGCGAACGACCTCCACGCGGCCGATCTACGAGAATCGCTGGATCGCGCTCCGCGAGGACATGGTCGAGCTGCCGGACGGACGCACCACGCTGTACGGCGTGGTGGACTGCGGGGAGTGCGTGGGCGTGCTGCCGTTCCTGGATCCCGACACCGTCCTGCTGGTCGGCCAGTATCGCTACGTGGCGGGCGGCTTCTTCTGGGAGATGCCCACCGGCGGCCAGGACGGCGACGAGACCCTGATCGAAGCCGCGCAGCGCGAGCTCGCCGAGGAAGCCGGCTACGAGGCCGGCCGGCTCACCCGCCTGTGCGACTTCCAGACCTCGAAGAGCATCCTGTACGAGATCGCCCACCTCTACGTGGCCGAGGACCTCCGGCCGGTGTCGCGCGCGGCCGATCACACCGAGTTCATCGAGCGGCGCACATTTCCCTTCCGCGAGGCGCTGGCCATGGTGGAGCGGGGCGAGATCAAGGACGCGATGACGATCATCGCGGTGTTGCACGCCGCGCGCCGGCGGGGCATGTAGCGCCGGGCTAGAACCACGACTCGACCACGCTGTAGACGATCTTCAGGAGGACCAGACCCACGTAGGTCACGATGAGGAACCCCACGAAGAGTCCCACGTAGCGCAGTCGCCGCCGCGTGCTGGAGGAGCGCAGCCGCGGCATCTCCTCCCGACGCGACAGCGGATGCAGCGGGACCGACGCCCGGCGGGCCAGCTCACGACGAGAGTGCCGGGCGAGCCAGAGCTCGATGCCCCCGACCAACACCGTGAAGGCCAGCGCGCCCAACACGAGGAGGACGCCGGTCTCCATCCGGCTTACTGCTTACCGCTGCCGGTCCCCTGCCAGTCGCAGACGCCCAGATTCGCGCGCCACCACCCGCCGCCGCGCTGGCACTGCTGCGCCTCGGTGGCCTTGGCGGTCGTCGTGTCCACGGGCATCGCCGACGAGCAGCCGGTCAGCAGCAGCAGACCCGCCACGATCCTGATCGCTCCTCGCACTGCTCTCTCACCTCCTCGCCATCCGCGACTGCCACATCTTCCCCCTCGCGGGAGTGCATCGCAACTTTCCGGGATCGCGGCCGGCGGATGGAAGCGAGGGGCCGAGGTCAGGACTTGCCGAGGAGGTACATCTCGCCGCTCGGGGCGGGCCGCCCGCCCGCCGGCTCGAGCGTCACCGCGAAGGCGTTGACCGCGCTCACGCCCGGCAGCGGCGCGACCGAGAGGCTGCCGGTCCCGCTGGCGTCCACCGAGAATACCCCGGCGGAGACCGGCGCGTTGCCGCCCGCGATCGCCCACAGCTGGTAGGCCTTGCCCGGGGGCGGCGCGGGCAGTCCGGCCGCGACGAAGACCCCGCCCGCAGTGGCGTGCCACAGCATCCGCGCGCGGGCGCTGGGAGCCGGCGGCAGACCCGCGAGGGACACCACCTGGGTGGCGGGATCGCGCAGGATCTTCAGCACCGTCTGCTGGCTTCGCAGCTCGGCCTTCAGCTGATCGGCGTCGCGGGCCAGGGCGTCGAGCCGGTGCTCGTAGGTCGCCGACACCGACCAGCCGACCACGACCGCCGCGAGTCCGGCCGCCATCGCCCCGCTCAGGATGACGGGCCACAGCGGGCGCCGCCGGCGGGACAGCGGGAGCACGGCGGGCGGACGCGCGGCGACCGGCTCGGCCGCGATGCGCTCCATCAGCGCCGCCTTCACCGCCGGCGGCGGCGGCGTCGGCGCGGCGGCGGCCAGGTCCACCAGTGTGCTCTCGGCGTCGCGGAGCGCGGCCAGCGCGTCGGCGTCCTGCGCGCGCAGCAGTGCCTCGAAGCGCGCGAGCTCGCCGCCCTCGAGCGCGCCCAGGGCGTACGCGGCCGCCAGCTCGCCGATCTCGTCGCGGGTCATGTCGCCGACATCCTCCCTTCCCCGAGCGCGCCGCGCAGCCGCTCCAGCCCGAGCCGAGCGCGCGTCTTCACGGTGCCGAGCGGCTCGCCCAGCTTCGTCGCGATCTCCGATTGCGTCAGCCCGTCGAAGAACGCCATCTCGATGACCCGCCGCTGCGGCTCCGGGAGCTGGGCGAGCGCGGTCTGCACGAGGCCGCGGTCCTCGGCCCGCGCGGCCGGATTCTCACCGGGGGCGTCCTCGGCGCGGGTCACCGCCTCGTCCACCGGCCCCACGAAGGTCCTGTCCCTTCTACGCATGGACCGCAGCCGATCGATTGCCCGGGTCTTCGCCCGCATGACGAGCCAGGCTTCCGGGCTGCCTCGCTTCGGGTCGTACTGCGGCGCCTCCTTCCACACCTGCCAGAACACTTCCTGCAACACCTCCGCGGCGGCCTCGGGGTCGCGGAGCACCCGGCGGATGAGTCCGAAGGCCAACGGGGCGGCCAGGTCGTAGAAGCGGCTGAACGCGTCGCGATCGCCGGTGGCGATGCGGGCGATGAGCGCGGGAAAGGTCTCCGACCCGGCTACTGCAGGCGGCATGACCACCCATCACTACCAGCGGGAGCGCGGCCGGGTCAACCCATCCGGGCGGCCGGTCTCGCGCGTAGGACCAGTGGGAGCTATGCGCTGGTGCGGCGCACCAGGCGCCGGGCCTTCAGCTCGTACCGCGGCAGGCTCCGCCCGGGGACCGGCACCGCCTCGACGCGGATCCCCAGATCCACGCGCACGGCCTCCTGCACCGCCGCGACCACCGCGGCCGGCTGGCCGCTGATCTCGAGCAGCAGGCGCACCTCGTCGAGCTGCCCGCGACGGTAGACCTCGATGAGGAACTCGTCGACGGTGGGGAATCGGCGCACGATGCCCTCGAGCGCGGAGGGGAATACGTTGACGCCGCGGACGATCAGCATGTCGTCGATGCGCCCCAGGATGCCGCCCTCGAGGCGCAGGAAGCGGCGGCCGCAGCCGCACGGCTGCCGGGCCACCCGCACCCGGTCCCCGGTGCGGTAGCGAAGCAACGGCGAGCCCAGCCGGCCCAGGTTGGTCAGGATCAGCTCGCCGTCGTCGGCCGGACGGCCGGTGGTCGGATCGACGACCTCCGCGATGAACTCGCCCTCGTTGACGTGCAGGCCGCACTGGGCCGCGCACTCGAAGCCGTAGGCGCCCATCTCGGTCATCCCCGCGTGGTCGTACGCGCGCGCGCCCCAGCAGGCCTCCAGCCGGGCCCGCACCGCGGGGATGCCGGCGCCCGGCTCGCCCGCGTGCACCGTCGCGCGGATGCCGAGGCGATCCAGCGCGACGCCGCGCCCGCGCGCCACCTCGGCCAGGTGCAGCGCGTAGGACGGCGTGCAGCAGACCGCGGTCGCGCCGAGCGCTTCCATGGTGGCCAGCCGCTGCGCGGAATCCTGCCCGCCGCCCGGAATGGCCATCGCCCCCAGCATGCGCGCGCCCTCGAAGCCGGCCCAGAAGCCGACGAAGAGCCCGAAGGAGAACGGAAAGAACACGCGGTCGCCCGGCCCGAGGCCCGCGCCCCGCAGCACCGAGATCCAGCACCGCGCCCACCAGTCCCAGGACGCCTGGGTGTCCAGCCAGCGCAGCGGGGTGCCGGTGGTTCCGGAGGTCTGGTGCACGCGCACGTACCGGTCCAGCGGATAGCTGAGATTGGTGCCGAAGGGCGGATGCGCCGCCTGGTCCTCCATCAGCTCGCTCTTGCGGGTGAGCGGGAGCCGATGGAAGTCGTCCCAGCTCCGGAGGTCCCGCGCGTCGGCGAGACCGGCGCGCTTCCACCGGGTGGTGACGAAGGCGTTGGCGGGCACGATGGCCTCGGCGAGGGCGGAGAGCCGCGCCCACTGATGGCGCCGGAGGGCCTCCGGGTCGAGCGTCTCGAGCCGGTCGGCGCCCGGCTCGCGGGGGGCCGTCACTGCCGGAGCTTGAAGCGCTGGATCTTGCCCGTCGCGGTCTTGGGCAGCTCGGTGACGAACTCGATCCAGCGGGGGTACTTGTAGGGCGCGATCTTGTCCTTCACGAAGGTCTTGAGATCGACCTCGAGCGCGGGGGAGGCGGAGTGGCCGTCCTTCAGCACCACGAAGGCCTTCGGCTTGATCAGCTCGTCGGTGTCGGCGTGGCCGACCACCGCGGTCTCGAGGACCGCGGGATGCGCGATGAGCGTGTTCTCCACCTCGACCGGCGAGACCCAGATGCCGCCGACCTTGAGCATGTCGTCGCCGCGCCCGCAGTACCAGAAGTACCCGTCGGCGTCCTGGTAGTACTTGTCGCCGGTCTGGATCCAGTGGCCCACCAGCGCGTCCTTCGTCTTCTCGTGCTGGTTCCAGTAGTAGGCCATCGTCGAGTCGCCCTTGACCCGCAGATTGCCGATCTCGCCGGCGGGCATCGGGCGGCCGTCGTCGTCCACCACCATCGCCTCGTAGCCCGGCACCACCTGACCGGTGGATCCCGGACGCGCGCGGCCCGGCCGGTTCGAGAGGAAGATGTGCAGGATCTCGGTGGTGCCGATGCCGTCCAGGATCTCCACCCCGAAGCGCTCCTGCCAGCGCCGGTACAGCTCTTCCGGCAGCGCCTCGCCCGCCGAGATGCAGAGGCGCAGGCACGAGAGGTCGTAGCGCTTCTCGGCCTCCTTCACCTGCAGCATCGCCGCGTAGAGGGTGGGCACGCCGAAGAACAGTGTGGGCCGGTGCCGCTGGATCAGCTCGAACATCGCGTCCGGCGTCGGCCGATGCGGATAGAGCACGCCCTGGCCGCCCACGCGCATCGGAAAGTACATGTTGTTGCCGAGTCCGTAGGCGAAGAAGAGCTTCGCGGCCGAGACGGTGCGGTCGGCTTCGGTCATGCCCAGGACCTGCAGCGCGTAGGTGTCGGAGCACACCACCATGTCGTGCTGCAGGTGCACCGCGCCCTTCGGTCTCCCGGTCGAGCCCGAGGAGTACAGCCAGAGCGCCGGATCGTCCTTCGAGGAGTCGAACGCGTGAAGCCGGGAGGAGGCCTTCGCCACCCAGGGCTCGAAGCCGATCTGCGATCCCGACGCGCGGCCCACCACGATCACGTGCTCGAGAAAGCGCGCCTGGGCCAGGATCGGTCCGGCCTCGGCCAGCAGCGGCTCCGAGACCACCGCCACCGGCGCGCGGCTGTCTTCCAGAAAGTAGAGATAGTCGTCCCCGCGCATCATCGTGTTCACGGGGATCGGCACCGCGCCGATCTTGATGGCACCCCAGAACGTGGCCAGGAACTCGGGAGAGTCCAGCAGCAGGCAGAGCACGCGCTGCTCCGGTCGCACCCCCAGGTCGAGCAGGGCGTTGCCGGTGCGGTTCACCAGATCGGCGAGCTGCGCGTAGGTCAGCGATCCGCCGTCGTGGTGGAAGGCGATCCGGTCGCCCCGGCCCTCGGCGAGGTGGCGGTCCACGAAGAACGTCGTGGCGTTGAATCGCGCCGGCACCTGCATCATCGCCGCCTCCGCGAGGTCGCGCGCCGCCCGGTCGCCCGCGCCCGGCGGCGCTTCGCGCCCGCTGCCGCGGCGGGCGGGCCGCCGTTGGTGGTCGCCGGCTTCACCGCCATCGCCTCGATCTCCACCAGCAGCTCGGGCAGCACCAGGCGGGAGACCACCAGGATGGTGTTGGGCGGATAGACGCCGTCCGGGAAGTAGCGCGGGAAGACCTCCTGGCGCGCCTTCATGAAGGCGTCGATGTCGGCGGCGTGGGTCAGGAAGGTCTGAAAGCGGACGATCTCGCGCATGCTCGAGCCCGCGGCCTCGAGCACCGCGCGCACGTTCTCGAACGCCTGCTTCGTCTGCGCCACCGCGTCCCCGGGCCCGACCAGCTTGCCGGCCCGGTCCGCCGCCACCTGCCCCGCCACCACCACGATCGCGCCGCCGGCGGCGACCATGCCGTGCGAGTACATCCCGAACGTCGGCCCCAGCGTCTTCGAGGTGACCGGCTTCACGCCGCGCTCTCCCGCTCAGCCCAGCCGCACGTACTCGAAGTCGGGCGCCTGGCTGTTGATGCCCCGCGCAGGCGGGGCGATCCAGCCGGCCATCTTGCCCGGCTCGGTGACCGGCTGCATCAGGCTGGTCACATAGGCCTGGTCCTCGTCGGTGGGTAGCCAGTCCCGGTGCCGGGCGTCCCACTCCGCCTCGCTGATCACGCGCCCGTCCGGCGAGACCTTCACCTCGGCGAAGGCGCCGATGGCGCGACGGAAGCCGCGGTGGGGCAGCGTGAGGGTGAAGTCGATGCCGTAGCTCTTGATGATGTCGTTCCAGCGGTTCACCCCGCGCTGGCAATCCGCGATGTAGTCGTCGCGCAGCCGCTCGTTGAGCGAGACCAGCGCGGCCTCCTCCCGGGCGACGATCTTCTCCCCGGCCAGGGTCGCCACCCCGTAGGTGCCGTCCTTGAGCCGGTGATCGTCCTTCTTCTTGGTCTCCTCGAAGCGGCCCTTGAGCCCCATGGTGTAGAAGTTGGCCGCGTTGGTGGACACCTCGGAGCCGAACAGGTCGAGCGAGACCGAGCAGTGGAAGTTGATGTACTTCTGGATCGTCGGCAGGTCCACCCCGCCGTGGCGCCGCACGTCGTCGGTCTTGTGCTCGCGCATGATCTCGCACGCCCGCTGCACGATGCGCCCCACCCCGCTCTCCCCCACGAACATGTGGTGGGCCTCCTCGGTGAGCATGAAGCGGCAGGTGCGCGAGAGCGGATCGAAGCCGCTCTCCGCGAGGCTCGCGAGCTGGTACTTGCCGTCGCGGTCGGTGAAGAAGCAGAACATGAAGAACGACAGCCAGTCCGGCGTGCGCTCGTTGAACGCGCCGAGGATCCGCGGCTTGTCGTGGTCGCCGGAGCGCCGCTGGAGCAGCGCCTCGGATTCCTCGCGGCCGTCGCGGCCGAAGTGGGCGTCGAGCAGGTAGACCATCGCCCAGAGGTGGCGGCCCTCCTCCACGTTCACCTGGAAGAGGTTGCGCAGGTCGTAGAGCGACGGGCACGTCCGTCCCAGGTGCCGCTGCTGCTCGACCGACGCGGGCTCGGTGTCTCCCTGGGTCACGATCAGCCGGCGGAGAGTCCCCCGGTACTCGCCGGGAACCTCCTGCCAGGCGGGCTGGCCCAGATGATCGCCGAAGTTGATCTGGCGGCCCGGCTCCGGCTCGGCCAGGAAGATGCCCCAGCGATACTCGGGCATCCGCGTGTAGTCGAACTGGGCCCAGCCGCGCGCGTCCACGCTGACCGCGGTGCGCAGGTAGACGTCCTTGGCCTGGAAGCCGTCCGGCCCCATGTCCCGCCACCACTCGAGGAACTTCGGCTGCCAGTCCTCGAGCGCGCGCAGCAGCCGCCGGTTCTCGGCCAGGTTGACGTTGTTGGGGATCCGCTCGATGTAGTCGATCGACGGCATCACACTCTCCTGCGGTCGAAGTCGCCGCGCTCGCCGGTGCCGTACACTTTCAGCGCGCCCTTGGGCCCGACCGCGTTGGGCCGCTGGAAGATCCAGTTCTGCCACGCGGAGAGTCGGGCGAAGATCTTGCTCTCCATCGTCTCCGGGCCCGCGAACCGCAGCGAGGCCTCCATGCCGGTGAGCGCGTCCGGGGAGAACGCGGCGCGCTCCTCGATGGCGATGCGCACCTCGTCCTCCCAGTCGATGTCGTCGGGCGTGAAGGTCACGAGCCCCGCCTCCGACGCGTCCGACGCGTCCAGGTCCTCGCCGATACGCCCTTTCAGGTCGTCCACCCGCCCCGGCTCGTCGAGGAAGCGGCTCTCGAGGCGGGTGAGGCCGTTCACCGTCGGATACGGGCCGAAGTTCATCCCGGTGAGGCGCACCGCCGGGGCCGGCCGCGCGTCGCCCTCGCGCGGGCCGTCGAGCATGAAGGCCCGGTCCGCGGCCAGGGCCAGCTCGACGAGCGTGCCCGCGAAGCAGGAGCCCGGCTCGATCAGGGCGAAGATGGAGCGCGACGAGACGTCCAGGCGCTTGAGCGTGCGCTTGAGATAGAGCCGGATCTCCCGCACGAGCCAGTCGGCCTCGTGCTCGAGGAGCGCGCGGTCGTGCGCCTCGACGAGGTCGGCGCTGCCGGTGGTGCGAAGGAGCCAGAGGCCGATCTCCTCCTCGTTCGTGCGCAGGTGGAGGATCAGGTCGTCCAGCTCGCGCGCGACGGCCAGCGGCCAGAAGCGGGTGCCCGCCGCGTGGATGCCCGCCGCATCGCCCGGCGGCGGCGCGGTGGGGCCCGCCACCGTGATCTCGGCCACGCCGCGCCCACGGTCGATGTCGGAGGTCACGTGCCCGTAGGTGATCCGGTCGCCCTCGATGCCCCGCTCGAGCCGGTCGAGCGTGATCCCGCGCGCGCCCGCGGGCCGGTCGGTGCGGGCGGCCAGCGCGCCCGCGCGCGTCTTCGTGGCCTCGGCCAGGCGCGAGCGCGGCACCACCTCGTCCACCAGCCGCCACTCCACCGCGCGCTGGCCCTTGATGCCCTCCTCGAGCGTGCAGAAGAAATCGGCGCGGTCGCGGCGCACGTGGCGCTTGTCCACCAGCCGGGTGAGTCCGCCGGTGCCCGGCAGCACCGCGAGCAGCGGCACCTCGGGCAGCGCCACCGTGGTGGAGCCGTCGTCGGCCATGATGATCCAGTCGGTGGCCAGGGCCAGCTCGTAGCCGCCGCCCGCGCAGGGGCCGTGCACCGCGGCCAGCCACGCCTGGCGCGAGTGGGCGGTCGCGTCCTCGATCGCACTGCGCGTCTCGTTGGTGAACTTGCAGAAGTTCACCTTCCATCCGTGCGAGGACTGGCTGAGCATGCGGATGTTGGCCCCCGCGCAGAAGACCCGCTCCTTGGCGGAGGTCAGCAGCACCGCGCCCACCTCGGGATGCTCGAAGCGCAGCCGCTGGATGGCGTCGTACAGCTCGACGTCCACGCCCAGGTCGTAGGAGTTGAGCTTCAGCTCGTAGCCCGGCACGAGACCACCGTCCTCCTGCACGTCCATGGCCAGCGTGGCCACCGGCCCGGCGAACGACAGCTTCCAGTGCTTGTACCGGGCCGGCTCGGTCCGGAAGTCCACCACCACCCGCTCGTTGTCGGCCATGATCCGTTCTCTCCGCCGCTATCCGAGGATCACCCAGAGGGCCTTCGCGGTCCGGGCGCCCAGGTTCTCCCAGCCGTGCGCGGTGCCCCCGTCGAGGTACGCGCTGTCGCCCGCGTCCAGCACATGGCGATCGCCGTTGTAGTGGAGGGCCACCTTGCCCTCGATGACGTAGAAGAGCTTCATCTGCCCCGGCTCGATGACCACCTTGTCGGTCTTCACGCCCCGCGATCGAGGCCCGAGGGTCGACATCACCGCCCGGATCTTACCCTGGAAGAGTCCCGCTCCCAATACGTGCCATCGCTCCGACGAGCCGTCGAACGAGACGACCGGATAGTCGACCTTGCGGGTCACGTGCAGGCGCCCGGTCGGCGCCGGCTCGAACAGCGCGGCGATCGGCACGCCGAGCGCGCCGGCCAGCTTGCCCAGCGTGGGTAGCGACGGGGTGAGCCGGCCCGACTCGATCTGCGAGAGCATGCTCGGGGTGAGGCCGGCCTTCTCCGCGAGCTGACGCTGCTGCAGCCCGCGCTCGGCGCGGAAGGCCTTGATGCGCTGGCCGAGCGCGGTCATGCCGAGGCGGCCTCCGGCAACCCGGCGAGCCGTCGCAGCGCGCGCGTCACGTAGACTCGCGTCATCTTCTTGCGGTAGGGATGCGTGAGGTCCGTGTTGTCCAGCGGCTTGGCCGGGCGGTAGGCGGCATCCGCCGCGCGCTCGATCACCGCATCGGTCAGTCGCTCGCCGACCAGGATTCGCGCGGCCTCGGGCGCCTCGCGGGGTAGCGAGGCGACCGCGCCCAGCACGATCCGCGCCTCGCGCACGCGGTCGCCGTCCATGGAGAGCGCCGCCGCGACACCCAGCACCGGGAAATCGAACGACCCGCGGCGCCGCAGCTTGAGATAGACCGAGCGGACGCCGTCGGCCGCCGGCAGCACGATCTCGGTGACGATCTCGCCGGGCTGCTTGGTCAGGTACTGGATGCCGTCGTCCTGGTAGAGCGCGGAGAGCGGGATGGTGCGCTCCCCCGCGAGCCCCGCGATGCGCACGCTCGCGCCCAGGCTCCAGAGCACCGGCGCGGTGTCCGAGGAGGACACCGCCCAGCAGCGCGGGCTGCCCGGCGCGACCAGGCAGATCTCGCCGTCCTTCTTCATGCAGAAGTTGACCGCCTTCCGCCACTGGTAGGACTGGTTGTAGTAGTTGCAGCGGGTGTCCACGCAGACGTTGCCGCCCAGCGTGCCCATGTTCCGCAGCTGCGGCGTCGACACCGCGCCGGCCGCGGTGGCCAGCGCCGCGTATCGTGAGCGCACCTCGGGGTGGCGCGACACCGCGGTGAGCGTCGTGCCCGCACCGATGGCGAGCCCGCCCCCGCCCGGCCGGCGTACCCCGGCGAGCCCCCTGATGCCGCGCAGGCCGACCAGCACCGTCGGCTCGAACTGCCGCCGCTTCATGTTCGGGTACAGATCGGTGCCGCCCGCGACCAGCATGGCCCCCGGCCCGTGATCGGCCATGAGCTTCACCGCATCACCCACCGACACGGGCGCGAGATACGTGAACGGCGGCAACCGCATCATGCCCCGCCCCCTCCCCCTCTCCCCTCAGGCCCCTCGCCTTTCCCCCCTCTCCCCTCAGGGGAGAGGGCAGGGTGAGGGGTGGTCTCCGCCCGAGGCGGATCCGCAAACGGTCGCACCGCGATCCCCTCCGCCGGCAACCCGAATGCCGACTCCACGGCCTTCGGCTCCGGGAATGTGAACACGGGCAGCCGCTCCGGCCCGACGCGCGCGAGCTTGCCCTGCCGCCCGGCCTCCATCGCCTTCGTGACCTTCTCCGGCGTGATCGGCGTCTCGTCGATGCGCACCCCGACTGCGTCGTGAACCGCGTTCGCCACCGCCGGGATCACCGGCAGCAGCGGCCCCTGGCCTGCTTCCTTGGCCCCGAACGGGCCCTCCGGATCGTCGGTCTCGACGAGGATGGTGTGGATCTCCGGCGTCTCCAGCGTGGTCGGGCTCTTGTACTCGAGCAGCGAGGGAATCTTGTGGACCCCCTTGCGGAAGACCTGCTCCTCCATCAGCACCTCGCCCAGCCCCATGTAGATGGAGCCCTCCACCTGCCCTTCCACCAGCAGCGGATTGAGCGCGCGGCCCACGTCGTGAGCGATCCAGACCTCGGTGGGCTTCACCTCGCCGGTGTCGCGGTCCACGTCCACCTCGACCACGCAGGCGGAGTAGGAGTAGCACGGCGACGGGCCCACGCCGCCGCCCTTGTACTTGCCCGCGCGCTTCGGCGGCGCGTACGAGCCGGGAAACGCGAGCACGCCGAACAGGCTCTCGGCCAGCACCACCGCCTCGGCGAAGGTCACCCCGCGCTCGCTGTCGTCCTCCACGAACACGCGGCGGTCTCCCGCGGCCAGCCGGTCCGGCGTGACCTCGAGCTTGCGCGCCACCGCGGCGAAGAGCTTCTCGCGCAGACGCTCGGCGGCCTGGATGGCCGCGTTGCCGGCCATGAGCGTCACGCGCGAGGAATACGATCCGAGATCCACCGGGGTCAGGTCCGTGTCGGCGGGATGCACGCGGATGTCCTTGGGCTCGATGCCGAGCACCTCGGCCACCAGGTACGCGAGGATCGAGTCCGAGCCCTGCCCGATGTCGGTCGCCCCGCAGAGCACCGCCACCAGGCCGCTGCGATCGGCGCGCACCACCACGCCGGAGTGCGGCATGTCGTTCCAGTAGATCGCGGTGCCCGCCCCGGTCAGATACGACGAGCACGCGATGCCGATCCCCTTGCCGGCCGGCAGATGGCCGCGCTTCTGCCGCCATCCGGAGGCCTCGACCACGCGATCGATGCACTCGCCGAGGCCGATGGTGGTCACGGTCAGGTGGTTGGCCGTCTTCGTGAACGGCTCGGCCAGGTTGCGGCGACGCATGTCGGCCGGATCCAGGCCGAGCTGCTCGGCCGCCTTGTCGATCTGGCACTCCATCGCGAAGCGCGGCTGCGGCGTGCCGTGCCCGCGCTTGGGTCCGCACGGCGGCTTGTTGGTGAACACCCGCGCACCCTCGAACTTGTAGACCGGGATCTTGTAGGTCACGGTCTGCAGCGCGCCGGTATAGAAGGTGGAGGCGACCCCGTAGGAGCCGTAGGCGCCGCCGTCGAGCCAGGAGCGGAAGTGCATCCCGGTGATCGCGCCGTCGCGGGCGAAGCCGGTCTTGATCCACATCAGCACCGGGTGCCGGCCCCGGTGGACGTAGAACACTTCCTCGCGCGTGAGCGTGATCTTCACCGGCCGCCCGGTCACCTGCGAGAGCTTGCACGCGGCGATCTCGTGGGCGAACGGGTCGAGCTTGCCGCCGAAGCCGCCCCCCACCGGCGCCGCGATCACCCGGATATGGGCCTGCGGCACGTCCAGGATCTTGGCGAGCAGGCGATGCACGTAGTGCGGGGTCTGGGTGGAGGACCAGAGCGCCAGCTTCCCGTCGGCGCCCCACTGCGCCACCGCCGAGTGCTGCTCCATCGGCAGGTGCGTGTTGCCCTCGAAGAAGAAGACGTCTTCCCGCACCAGGTCCGCGGCCGCGAAGGCCGCCTCCACGTCGCCGAACTGCAGCGCCACCGCCTTGTGCACGTTCGGGCGGTCGCCGTACTCGTGGATGCGCACCTCCGGGTGCGCCAGCGAGTCCTCGATGGACATCAGCGGGCGCAGCGGCTCGTACTCCACGTCGATCAGCTCGGTGGCGCGCTCCGCGGTCTGCTCGTCCACCGCGGCCACCGCGGCGACCGCATCGCCGACCATGCGGACCTTTTCGACGCAGAGCGCCTCCTCGTCCTGCGACACCGGGAGGATGCCGAACTTCACGCGGGGCAGGTCGTGCCCGGTGATCACCGCGTAGACGCCGGGCAGCGCGCGGGCGCGCGTGGTGTCGATGCGCTTGATCAGGGCGTGCGGGTGGGGGCTGCGGAGCAGCTTGCCGTGGGCCATGCGCGACATCACCAGGTCGTCGGCGAACTTGGTCTCGCCGACCACCTTGGCCCACGCGTCGATCTTGGGGAGCGACTGCCCGACGATCGCGTAGCGATCCTTCTTCATGCCGGAGTACTCCGCGGCGGGGCGAGCGGTTGCACCTCGCCCGGCTCGCCAGGGGATTGTCCGCGCAGCCGCAGGGCGGCCAGCTCCACTGCGTCCAGGATCTTCGTGTACCCCGTGCACCGGCACAGGTTGCCGGCCAGCGCGATCTTCACCTCATCGCGCGTCGGCGTCGGATTGTCCGCCAGCAAGGCCTCCGCGGTGAGCAGGATACCCGGCGTGCAGTAGCCGCACTGCGCCGCGCCGAGCTCCGCGAACGCCTGCTGCAGCGGATGGAGCTGGCCGCCCCGGGCCATGCCCTCCACGGTCTTGATCTCGTGGCCCTGACACTCGACGGGCAGCGCCAGACAGGAGAGGACCGGGACGCCATCCACCAGCACCGTGCACGTGCCGCACTCGCCCAGCTCGCAGCCGTGCTTGGTGCCGGTGAGGTTCAGCTCCTCGCGCAGCACCTCGAGCAGCGTCTTGTGCGCCGGCGCCAGGACGTCGCGCTCTTCCCCGTTGATCTGAAGTGTCAGGAGCGTGGGCACGAATCGATCCGATCGGCTCCGGTTACGTGATCATGAAACTTCGATTAACTATTACTAAACTCCCCGAGGGCGCCTGTCAAGCGCCGGCCGGCACCCGTGCGCTAGACTCGCCGCCATGAGTCACGGGGGCGGCCCGACGGCGCGGCACAGCGTCCTCGACTGGTTCATTCACTCGGAGGTCGCGGGCAGCGTCGTCCTCCTCGTCTGCACGGTGGCCGCGCTGCTCTGGGCGAACTCCCCGTGGGCCGACACGTACCACCACCTGGCCCACATCGAGATCGCGGTCGCCGTCGGCGGCTCGATCTTCGCCCTGTCGCTGCAGCACTGGGTCAACGACGGCCTGATGGTGGTGTTCTTCTTCGTGGTGGGCCTCGAGATCAAGCGGGAGCTGAGCGTGGGGCATCTCGCCTCCGTTCGCCGGGCGACCCTGCCGGTGGCGGCGGCGGTGGGCGGGATGGTGCTGCCGGCGCTGCTCTACGCCTCGCTGAACGCAGGCGGCGCGGGCGCGCGGGGGTGGGGCGTGCCGATGGCGACCGACATCGCCTTCGCCCTGGGCATCCTGGCCCTGCTCGGATCGCGCGTGCCGATGGGATTGAAGGTCTTCCTCACCGCGCTCGCCATCGCCGACGATCTGGGCGCGGTGCTGGTCATCGCGCTCTTCTACACCGAGCAGATCCACGGGGACGCCCTCGCCGCCGCCGCGATCCTGTTGGTCCTCATCGCCGTGATGATCCGGCGGGACGTCCGCCAGCCCCTCGTCTACGGGGTCCTCTGCATCGGCGTGTGGGTGGCCATCCTCGGCTCCGGCATCCACGCGACGGTCGCCGGCATCCTCGTCGCCATGCTGGTCCCGGTGAGACCGCGTCTGGCCGCGAGCGAATTCCTCGCGCGCGCCTCGGCCGGGCTGGACGCCCTCCGCGCGTCCGCACTCACCCGCGACAGCGTCCTGGGTAACGAAGCGCAGCTCGACGCCCTGGTGGCGCTCGACGACGCGGCAACCGACATGCGGCCGCCCGGCCTGACGCTCGAGCGCTTCCTCCACCCGCTGCAGGCCTTCGTGATCTTGCCGCTCTTCGCCTTCTTCAACGCGGGCGTGAGCCTGGGCGGACGGGGCCTGGCCGTCCTGGCCGACCCGGTCACCCTGGGCGTCATCGTCGGGCTGGTGGCCGGCAAGGCCGTCGGCGTGTCCCTGCTCAGCTGGCTTGCCGTCCGGGCCGGGCGGGCGACGCTGCCCGACGGCGTCACGTGGCCGCACATCGCCGGTGTCGGTCTGCTCGCCGGCGTCGGCTTCACGATGTCGCTCTTCGTGAGCGAGCTGGCCTTTGGTCCCGGCGCGCTGCTCGACGCGGCCAAGCTCGGGATACTGATCGCCTCCCTGACCGCGGGAGTCTGCGGCTATCTGATCCTGCGCGCCGTGCTGTCGCTCGGGCCCGGCCGCGCGGGCGCGAGATGAGGGCGCGCGCCCTCGGAGAGCGCGATGCGATCCAGAGCGTAGGACCAAAGTCCAATGGACTCCTCGCGCGGATTCGACGAGTCTGAACGGGCGACCGCATGAGCGAAGTGCTCCCCGTCGTCTACCTGGCCAGGCACGGCGAGACCTCCTGGAGTCTGTCGGGCCGCCACACGGGACTGACCGACTTGCCGCTGACCGAGCGAGGCGAGGAGCACGCGCGGCAGCTGGGAGCGCGTCTGCGCGGCCTGAGCCTGGGCCGGGTGTTCACGAGCCCGCTGCGGCGGGCGGCCCGGACCTGCGAGCTGGCCGGACTGGGCGACGCGGCTTGCGTCGATCACGATCTCGTCGAATGGAACTACGGCGACTACGAGGGACGCACGAGCACGGAAATCCGGGCGGGCCGGCCGGACTGGGAGCTGTTTCGCGACGGCTGCCCCGGCGGAGAGACGCCGGACCAGGTCGGCGCCCGCGCCGACCGCGTCGTGGGCCGGCTGCGCGGCAACCCGGGCGACGTCGCGGTCTTCTCGAGCGGGCACTTCCTGCGGGTGCTCGCCGCCCGCTGGGTGGCGCTCGAGGTGGTCGCGGGCCGGTGTCTCGCCCTGGACACCGCCAGCCTCAGCGCGCTGGGCTACGAGCGCAGCCGCTCGCGCCCGGTGATCCGACTCTGGAACGAGACTCCCCACGCCGAGGTGACGCGGTGACGAAGAGGCGGCCGAAGGTGCTCGTGGTCGACATCGGCGGCAGCCACGTGAAGCTGCGCGCCACCTCGCAGGGCACCGCGCGCAAGTTCGACTCGGGCCCCACCCTGACACCCAAGATGATGGTCGCGGGGGTTCACAGGCTCACCCGCGGATGGCAGTACGACGTGGTGAGCATCGGCTATCCCGGGCCGGTGCTCCACGGCCGGCCGGTGCAGGAGCCGCACAACCTCGCCCGCGGATGGGTCGGGTTCGACTACGAGGCCGCCTTCGGTCGCCCGGTCAAGATCGTCAACGACGCGGCAATGCAGGCACTGGGAAGCTACGAAAGCGGGCGGATGCTGTTCCTCGGGCTCGGCACGGGTCTCGGCTCGACGCTGATCGTCGAGGGCATCGTCCATCCATTGGAGCTGGGTCACCTCCCCTATCGAAAAGGCACATTCGAGGACTACGTGGGACTACGCGGGCTGCAGAAGCGAGGCAAGAAGAAGTGGCGGCGGACGGTGGATGACGTGGTGACGCGTCTCGCGGCGGCGATGCAACCCGACACGGTGGTGATCGGCGGCGGCAACGTCAAGAAGCTCAAGACGCTGCCCCCCGGCTGCCGCACCGGCCTCAACGCCAATGCGTTCCGGGGCGGTTTCCGCCTGTGGGCCCACGCGCCGGCGGCAAAGCGAGGCCTGCGATGAGCGGCCCCCGGTCCGACGCCCTCGTCTTCTTCGGAGCCACCGGCGACCTGGCCTACAAGAAGATCTTCCCGTCGCTGCACGCGATGGCGAAGCGCGGCCACCTCGACGTGCCGTTGATCGGGGTGGCCAAGGCGGGCTGGACCCTCGAGCAGCTCCAGGAGCGCGCCCGCGAGAGCATCGAGAAGCACGGAGACCTCGACGCCGCCGCTTTCGACAAGCTCATCGCCCGGCTGCGCTACGTGGACGGCGACTACGCCGACCCCGCGACATTCCAGGCACTGCGCGCCCAGCTGGGCGCGGCGCAACGGCCCGCGCACTACCTCGCCATCCCGCCCGCCCTGTTCCCGCTCGTGGTGGAGCAGCTGGGGAGGTCGGGCTGCGCCAAGGACGGCCGGGTCATCGTGGAAAAGCCCTTCGGAACGGATCGCGCCTCCGCGCAGGCCCTGAATCGGATCCTGCTCGGTTGCTTCGACGAAGGCCACATCTTCCGCATCGATCACTACCTGGGCAAGCGGCAGGTGCACAACATCATCTTCTTCCGCTTCACCAACGCGTTCCTCGAGCCGTTCTGGAATCGCAACCACGTGGAGAGCGTGCAGATCACCATGGCGGAGAGCTTCGGGGTCCAGGGCCGCGGCGTGTTCTACGACGCCACCGGCGCCATCCGGGACGTGGTCCAGAACCATCTGTTCCAGGTCCTGACCAACCTCACCATGGAGCCGCCGGTCCGCACGGACAGCGAGTCGATGCGGGACGAGAAGGTGAAGGTGCTCAAGGCCATGCCGTCGCTGAGCCCGCGATCGCTCGTCCGCGGACAGTTCCGCGGCTACCGGCGTGAGCCCGGGGTCGCGCCGGACTCGCAGGTGGAGACGTTCACCGCGCTCCGGCTGCAGATCGACTCGTGGCGCTGGAAGGGCGTGCCCTTCTACATCCGGGCCGGGAAGTGCCTGCCCGTGACGTGCACCGAGATCGTCGTGCGGCTGAAGCAGCCCCCCACGATGTACCCGGACGTCGCACTCCGGCAGAACTACTTCCGGTTCCGCATCAGCCCGGACATCACCATCGCGCTGGGGCTGAACGTCATGGCGACCGGGGAGGCGCTGGTCGGCCAGTCCGCCGAGATCCTGGGCAGCCACCATCCGGGCGCCGAGGAGATGGACGCCTATGAGCGCGTCCTCGGCGACGCGATGGCAGGCGACGCCACCCTCTTCGCCCGGGAGGACTACGTGCAGGAGGCCTGGCGCATCGTGGATCCGGTGCTGAAGACCGGCACGCCGGTCTACGAGTACGAGCCGGGGCGCTGGGGCCCCGACGAGGTCGACCAGATCGTGGCCCCGCCCGGCGGCTGGCAGAATCCGGCTCTCGAGGGCTCCCGCTCGCTGCGATGATCGCCGGATACCGCGGGCGACCGTCCGGGCAACGGTCGCCCGCGGCGGTGGCCTATTGCTGGAGCTTGACCTCGACGCCGCCCTGCGCCAGCGAGAGCTTGAGACCCTTGTTCGTGGACGTCAGCGTCATGGTGACGCCGTTCTGATTCTTCAGCGCGCCGGTGCTGGCTCCGCCACCGACCGTCGCCCCCGCGCTGGTGAGCACGTAGTTGCCGTCGAAGTCCTCTACCTTCGTCAGATTCGAGACGTTCCCCTTGGCGGTCACCTTGGACACGCCCACGTCCAGGACGTCGAGCCCCTTGACGCTGAACTTGTACTTCTTGCCGCGATAGTCGAGCACCCCATCGCCCCAGCTCACCCCCACCCCGACCGCGACGGACTTGCTGGTCAGCGTGACGGTCCCCTTCGTGCTCTTGCTGGTCTTGTCCTGGGCGGGGGCGATGGACGTCACGGTCACGAGCGACGCCAAGGTGAGCCCCAGCACGGCGAAGCGCATCGTCGACTTGCGCATATGGTCCTCCGTCGAAGAAGTAGGGGTGCGATCGGCCGATTGGCCTGACCGGAACGGTAGACGAGATTCGGCGCCTGACATATGGGACCTTGGTCGTACCGCGGAGTTGACCGTACGACCAAGGTCCCATGGCGACGGCTCGCGGGGTCCCCCAGTATCGGGAGGCGTGAAGGTACTGGTTGCGTTACTTGTGGTGGCCACCGTCGTGCTGGCGGGCCCGGCGGACGGGCAGGACCAGCCGCTTCCGGAGCCGGCGCTCTACGAGCTGGTCCCGGCCGGTGGGACGTATGCGATCGCGCGAGTGTGCTACACGAGCGAGGGCATCTGCGCGCTGCCCCTCACCATCGCGCCCGGGCGGCCGTGCGAGTGCCGTCGAGCCGACGGGAGCTGGGTGCCGGGCGTGTGCACCCACTGACACGCGGGGCGTCACGCTGACCCTCCTCGCGCCCTGCACCTCACCCTGACCGCCGGTGGTACGATCGGCTCTCCAAGGGCAGGAAGGACCCGGTGGTCCGGACCACAAGCGGCCCATGAGGAGACCGTAAAGCCATCGATGGATGAAGCGGTCGTGTACGTGGTCGACGATGACGCTTCCGTGCGTCGGGCGCTGTCTCGGCTCATCCACTCCGTCGGCCTCGAGGTGATGACGTTCCCGTCGGCCCAGGCCTTCCTCGCCTTCGCCGCGCCGGATCGGCCGGCCTGTCTGGTGCTGGACGTCCGCCTTCCCGGTCCGAGCGGCCTCGACCTCCAGGCCGCGCTGACGCAGGCCAATCGCAGCCTGCCAACCGTGTTCATCACCGGCCACGGCAACGTGCCGACCAGCGTGCGGGCCATGAAGGGCGGCGCGGTGGATTTCCTGCAGAAGCCGTTCAACGACCAGGAGCTGCTGGACTGCGTCCAGCGCGCGCTGCGGCGAAGCGGTGAGGAGCGGGCGGAGAAGGCGGAGCGGGAGGAGCTGGAGCGGCGCGTGGGGTCGCTCACGCCACGCGAGCGCGAGGTGTTGATGCTGGTGGTGGCGGGGATGCTCAACAAGCAGATCGCGGACAAGCTCGGGATCGCCGAGAAGACCATCAAGGTCCACCGGGGTCGGGTCATGGAGAAGATGCAGGCGGACTCGATCGCCGATCTGGTCCGCATGAGCGAAAAGCTCGCTCCCCAGCCGATGCGGTACTGACGGCCGGAACGGCCGGTCCCATAGGACCAAGGCCCCATATCCCTCGATCACGGCCCGGCAGACACTGGTATCCGGCGGGTCTCCCTCAGTGGCTCGAGGCGAGGCGCGACCGAACGATACGGCAATGACTCCGGTCATCGGCATCGTCGACGACGACGCCTCCATTCTCCGGGCCGTCCGGCGGCTCCTGGGGGCGGCCGGCTTCACGGTCAGGACGTTCGGCTCCGCGGAGGAGTTCCTGGCCTCCGACCACCCCGAGCGGATCAGCTGCCTGGTGCTGGACATCCATCTCAACGGCCTGAGCGGCTTCGAGCTGCAGGACCGCCTCCTGGAGGACCACATCGAGATCCCGATCGTGTTCATCACCGCGCACGACGACCTGCCGACCCGCGAGCGGGCTCGGCGAGGCGGCGCCTCGGAGTACCTGCGCAAGCCGTTCGACGAGCACTCGCTCATCGGCGCGATCGGCAAGGCCCTCGGCGGCACGCCCTCGTAGGATCGAAACCTGGCGTCGAACCGCGCGCGGGCGTGCTAGGATGCCGCCGGTCGATCTCAGCGCGGAGGTCCAGGCACCCACGTGAAAGCTCTCATCGCAGCGCTATCGACGCTGGCCCTCCTCTCGACGAGCGTGGAGGCGGCATCCCCGACCGGTTTCGAGGCCGAGCCGGTGCTCCGCGCCCAGGACCTGGTGGCGCCCGAGCTGCTGAAAGGGCCACACTTCAAGGTGGACAGCCAGGTCCCGGTCAAAGGCTTCCTCGCTCGCTTCACGATCCGCTCGGACTTCGGCACCTTCGAGGCGCACGGCATCCACATGCTGCAGGTGCGGGTGCGCGAGGTGGTCGCCCTCGGACAGCTCGGGGAGATGAGCAAGACGAAGCAGTTCGCCGACGCGGCCGGAAGGGCGGCCGCCCGCCCGGTGACGTCGACCGTGAACCTGGTCGTCCATCCGGTGGAGACGATCTCGGGCATCCCGGACGGAGTGGGACGGATGTACGACCGAGTCAAGCTGGGAACCCAGAAGGTCTACGAGTCCGCGACCACCAAGGACACCAGCGACAGCGAGAAGGCGGCCGACGTCTCGAAGCGGGTGGGCGGCATCACGGTGAGCGCCCTCGGTTACGAGAAGGAGCGCCGGGATCTCGCCAAGGGGCTCGGGATCGACCCGTACACCACCAACGAAGTGCTGGCCAAGAAACTGGACGACATGGCCTGGGTCGCCTTCTCCGGCCGGATGGGTATCCAGACGGTCACGTCCATCTTCGTGCCCTACTCGATGGCCATGTCGGCGGTGACCATCACCAACACCGCGGTCTACGACACGCCGGCCGGCGATCTGATCAACCAGGCGCAGGCCGCCTTCGTGGCGACCGGCGCCCCGGACGCCACGATCGCGGCCCTGATGAAGAACCCGCAGTACTCGCTGAGTGTCCTCACCGCTCTGGCCCAGGGCTGCCAGCGTCTGAGCCGGGTGAAGGGCGTGGCTTCGGTGGTGGCCTTCGCCTCGATCGCCCGCACGCAGGACGAGACGCGCCTGGTCGCGGCGGCGGTGAACATGCTGGCCCGCCACCACGAGAGCGTCCAGGCGCTGGCCCAGCTGGCCGCGCCGGGGCCGATCATCGGGCGGACCATCTCCGGCGCGGTGGTCGTGCCCGCGCCGGTGGACTACGTGGCGTGGACGGCCCGCGCGGGCGGCTTCGCCGCTCGCGAGGACCTGAGAGCCCAGAGTCGGACGGTCTGGCTGTCCGGTCGGATGTCGCCCCGGGCCGCCAAGGAATTCAAAGCGCGCGGCTGGAAGGTCGACGAGAGCTACTCGATCGCGGCCGAGCGCTAGTCCCGGGCACCGGCGGTCTGAGCGACTTCGAGCGGCAGGCACGATCCCGACCGTCTTCGCACCGCCGACGGGCGTGGAGGGCGACCCGTCCGGGACAGATCGACCGCCACGCCCCGTCCTGAGATCCTGGCGGTCTCTGCCTTTACGTCCCGTCGAGGATGCAGCTCCCGCCGGGGAGGTACGTGCCGCCCTGATACGCGCAGATATCCTTCGCGTTCTTCGTGGCGGTGCTGCCGCCGCTACCCGACATCGAGCAGGTCTCCTGCGCTTGCGACCATGTGCCACCGTGCGCTTGACACGACTTCGCCATGTCCAGCTTGAGCTTTCCAGTCGCGCATCCGGTCAGCGACACGGCGAGGACCGTCGCCAATGTCAGACCACCCAACAATCTCCCCTGTTGCATGTGAGCCTCCTGGCTGGTCTATGTGTGGGTTGCCCCGGCGAGCTCGGGACCCCAATAGTCCCGCCGTCGCCCTACCACTGGAAGCTTGAGAGGAGGAGCTGTACCTGGGAAGCGCAGCAAGCATCAGCACCGCCAGCAGCGGAACGAGCGCCGACGTCCGCCACAACCGTCTTCCACCTACGGTCCACCTCATCCGCCGCGCTGCTTCCTGTTGGGTCTCGGTGTCTACCGTAGCGTGCCTATTCGTGCAGCACCGGCTGGACGACTTCGGGGGAGAGGATGGTCCCCGTCGCGGCCGGGCAGTTTCATCTCGAACTGGCCGCGGGTCACCACGGTCTGCATCGCCATGCCCTGCTTGTTGTCGAGAAACTGGGCCTGGCTGGCGCACCCCACCCGGCCAGCGCCACCACGAGGATCAGCGACGACGTGAACAACCTCAGCATCAGCCCCCTCCCCGGCGTCCTGGTCGCGTCGACGCGAAACGTGGCGTGACCTTCGCAGAACACCCGTCGCCGCGCCATTGGACCTTGGTCCCATCGCAACGCCTCGGCCGCCGGGAGATGATCAGTCGATCCAGTCCAGGAGGCCCACGATGCGACAGATGCTCCGTGCCCTGAAGTGCTCCCGGATCGTCGCGGCGGCGCTGGTACTCGGCGCCGCCGGTGTCCCCGCCGGTCCGATCGCCGCTCACGCCCAGCCCCCCGCGGATCAGGTGCTGACCGACGTAGGGCTGTCTGCGGACGATAAGCGGCGAGTCTTGAACGGGGAATTCGTCACCGCTGACCTCGGCGCGGTGTCTGAGCGGGACCTCGCCTTCTCCATCGCCTTCCTCGTCAAGACGTCTCCCGACGACCTGGCCCGGAAGATCGTGGCCGGCGACCTGATCGCCGCCGACGAGCAGGTGAAGGAGTCGGGCGTGATCAGCCCCAACGGCACCCTGGCCGACTTCGCCAAGCTCGACATCTCGAACCAGGCGGCGCAAACCTTGATTGGGGCGAAGGCGGGCGAGGCGCTGAATCTCAGCGCGAGCGAGATCTCCGGCTTCGCGATTCTCCGGGGCGGTACAACGCACTCGGTCCAGCAGCAACTGCACCGCATGCTCCTGGCGCGCTACCAGGCGTACCGGGCGTCCGGACTGGGCGGCATCGCGCCCTACGACCGCGGAGGGAGCACCACGGACCTGGCGGCCGATCTGCGGAAGGCCGGTCAGTCCACGCGGCATCTGGCGAACTACGCGCCGGCGCTCCACGCCGTTCTCCTCGACTACCCGACCGCGACGGTTCCCGGGATGCGCGAGAACTTCTACTGGCTGAAGTACAACATCCAGGGCAAGGAGACGTACGTCCTGGCTCACGTGCTCGCGGCCTCGGAAGGCGCGGCGCGAGTCGTCGTCCAGCGCCAGTACTACGCCAGCACCGGCTACAATGGCGAGCAGGCCCTCGCGGGCTTCCTGCCTGTCCAGGAAGGCACCGTGGTGGTGTACGGGGCGCACGCCTTCACCGATCAAGTGGCCGGATTCGGAGGCTCGATGAAGCGCAGCATCGGGCACCGCGTGATGGCGGACCAGATGAAGAAGCTCTTCGAGGAGGGGCGCGCGCAGGTCAGCAAGTGACCGCGCGCCGCCTCGGCTAGCGCCGCCAGGCGCGCTTGAACGCGTTGATGAGGGTCAGCTTCGGATCCTGCTGACAGAGGCGCACGACCTCGTCGATGCGCGCGGCCACCGACGCCGCGTCCCAGACCGCCGTCGTACGGGTCCCGTCGAGGTAGCCGTTCATGTAGATCAGGACCCGATCCCGCTCCTCACCGGTGGCCAGTGCCGAGAAATCACCACAGGTGAACTTGTTGATCTCGACCTTGCGCGGGGGAATCTCGATGGACTGCGCGGCCGGGGGCAGCACCAGGCCCGCGAGCAACGCCGCCGTTGCCATCCACTTCAACGACGAGACCGTCAGCGATCTGATGACCATGGGACCTGATCTCCTCCCGGCACATTTTAGCCCGCGCGCGGGCCCACTGACGTATGATCCGCCACGCCCGTGTGGACGGTAGAGTTCGAGCTCATCTCGACCCTGCTGGTTTCGATGGGCGTGCGGTTCGTGGGACGTGGCCTGGCGGTCCGGGTGCCCGTGCTGGCCGGCTGAACATCCCGGCTCCGGGCATCGGCGGAGGGCTGGTGGCGATTCGCCCGGCGGCCTGCCGGTACTTCGGCCCGGCCGCCCGTGACCGGCGCGCGCCGCCCCCCGCCGAAGAGGTGACGGAGGGAAGTCACGATGGCCACCCGCTCGTTGACCGTCCGCCTCCGCCGCTATCGCTTCGGCGGGCTCTTCTGCGCCCTGTTGCTCACGCTCACGGGGCACGCATTCTTCACCACCCTGCCGCTCGGCGCGAAGCCCAGCGAGTGGCTGCTGGCCGTGAGCCTCGCCGCCATCCTCCTGGCCAGCGAGGCGCGACCGCGCGCGTTGATGGTACTGGGCGCGGTCCTGGCCTTCGCCCGTCTTCCCCAGTCCCTGATACTCAGCGGAGGAGTTCGCGCGCTACATGGAGGAGCGAGCGAGGCGACGCCGCAATCCGCCCTCCTCGTCGCGGTAACCGCGCGTCGATCGCTCGGCCGCGGTCGCGCTAGCGCTTCCGCATCGCGCGCTCGGCCTCGAGCTGGCCCTGGCGCGCGTGGTCGATGACCTCGCCGAGGATCCGCGCCAGCTCCTGCGGGGCGTGGAAGCCCATCGAGTTCTCCGCGGCCACGAAGTCGAGCCGCCACTGCGCCTTGCGCTGCTCGGCCGCCGCGACCTGCAAATCGCCCTCGCCCGCCCCCGCCTTCCTGGCGGCGACGATGGCATCCAGCATGTCGGTGGTGGCGTGCGCCGCTCGCTGCATGAGCGCGTAGTGGCGGTCCTGGATGTTGAGCACGCGCGCCTCCAGCTCCTTCTCGGCGATCGAATGGCAGGTCTGGCAGGCTCGATTGATGTTGAGCAGCGGGCTGCGGACCCAGTGGTCGCTCACCTTCGTGGCGCCCACCCGCTCGTACGGCATGTGGCAATCCGCGCAGGCCACGCCGGATCGCGAGTGCACCCCCTGCGACCATACCTCGAACTCCGGGTGCTGGGCCTTCAGCACCTTGTTGCCGGTCTCCGCGTGGACCCAGTCCGAGAAGCCCTCCTTGTCGTAATAGGATTCGATCTCCTCCACCTTGAGACCGTTCGCCCACGGGTAGGTCACGATCTTCCCCGGCCCCTTGAAGTAGTACTCGACGTGACACTGCCCGCAGACGAACGAGCGCATCTCCTGCCGGGTGGCGTCGCGGTTCGGATCGTAGTCCGCGATGCCCTCGTGGGCCTTCAGCGCCTTGATGCCCGCGATGAAGCCGGGCCGGGTCACGCGCACCGCCATCGTCTTCGGGTCGTGGCAGTCCACGCAGGCGACCGGATGCTGGATGAGCGTCTGGCCCTTGTCGTCCTTCATCCCCCGGGCTTCCGCGTAGGGCATGCCCGAGACCTGCTCGAAGCCCTTCTGGACGTCCCCCTTCCCGACGAAGCGGTAGAGCGCGAGGTTCGACGCGTGGCACTGCAGGCACGCGCCCGGCTGCTGCCGCTCGGTCACCCGCCGCGTCTGCTCTTGATCGAAGAGGGCGTAGGCGTGGCCGCGCCGGTCCCGGTAGTCCAGCGCGAAGGCGTAGCCCGCGAAGATCCGCTTGAGCCACGGATCCCGTTCGAGCTTCTGCTCGGACGGGCCGGCGTCGCCGCCCGCGAGCCCGCGCCCGCCGTACTTGGTGGTGGTCGGGAGCGAGGTCTTGAGATAGGAGTCGTACTGGGCGGGCCAGTTCTGGCCCCACACCTTGGGGTCCATCGTGTCCTCGGTCACGTCCACGACCCGCACGTATGTCTGCCGGGCCTCCTGCTTGCGCTCGAAGATGTTCGTGAGCAGGGCCAGCAGGAGCACGGTGAGGCCGGCCACCGCGGCCAGGCCGAGCAGCGGCAAGACCCAGGGCCGCCGCCGCGGGCGGGATTCGGGGCTGGGTAGCATGTTCACCCTCACGTCTCAGCCTCCGGCGCCGTGTCCGGCGCCGGCGTGACAGTGGAGACAGTCGAGCGGGCCCCGCATGGGGCCGGGTCCCCCGACCACCGCGTGGACCAGCCCTTCGTGGCAGCGCACGCAGTTCACGCGGACGATGTCGCGATCGCGCGGGGTGATCTCGATCGGCTCCTTGAAGTTCTGGAGCGTGAAGGCGACCGAGTGCCGGAATCCGTGCTCGGCCTTGGCCGCCCACTTCGAGAGGCCCGCGTGCGGCAGGTGACACTCCACGCAGGTGGCAGTGTGCCGGTGGCCGCTCTTCAGCCAGGCGTCGAACTGCGGGTTCATGATGTGGCAGTTCACGCACGCCCTCGGATCGGTCGAGAGGTAGGAGAAGCCCTTCGCGTAGACGAACGTGAACGCGCCGATGCCCACCGGGATGCCCACCAGGCAGGCGAGCAGGACGGCGAGACTGGCCCGGTTCACCGCGGCCGACGGCTTCCCGGCGTCATCGGCGCTTCCGCGCCTTCGCCTTCGCGGTCGTGGCCTTCGCGGGCATGGCCTTCGCCTTCGTGAGCTTCGGCAAGGCAGCCGCCCGCGTCCCGGCCGGGGCGCTCTTGCCGGTGGCCAGCTGATACGCCTGGTAGTACCCGCGGGTCACCGCCCGCACCGCGCGCCCGATGTCGTCGTAGACGTCGTCGTTCAGGTTGGCGAACGACACGCGCACCGACCAGTCGGGCGCCTCGAACCCGCCCCCGTTGAGCAGCACGATGCCGTGGTCCTCGGCGAGCTTGAACACGATGTCGAGCGGATGGACGTTGGCCTTGACCCACTTGACCACGTCCTCTCCCGCGTACTTGCGGATCCAGAACTCGAGGTCGACGAGCCCGTAGTAGTCGTCGAAGAGGGGATTCGGCTGGACGTCGATGCCGAGGCCCTCGATCGTCGCCCACACCCGCCGCTTGACGATGCCCATGCAGGCGGCCTGGTAGGCCTTCTTCTCGTCCATCAGCTCGGAGAGCGAGAACAGCGTCATCATCACCTGCTGGGGCAGCGACAGGCCCGCGGTGTGGTTCAGGGCGATGTCGCGGCTGTCCGCCACGATCCGATCGATGAACTTGATCTTGCGGGGCTCGAGGGTGAGGGCTCCGTAGCGCTTGTCGAGCTTCTTCTGGATGGCCTCCGGGTGCTGGGCGATCATCCGGTCGAAGATGTTGTCCTCGTGGACCGCGACGACCCCGAGGCGCCAGCCGGTGCAGCCGAAGTATTTGCTGTAGGAGTACACGCCAATGGTGTTGCGCGGGAAGGCCCCCAGCAGCGAGCGGAAGCCGGGCACGAACGTCCCGTAGACGTCGTCGGTGAGCAGGATCAGCTCGGGCCGGGCCTTCAGGATCGCGCCGATCTTCTTGATCGTGTCCTCGCTGATGGCCATGGCGCTCGGATTGCCCGGGTTGACCAGGAAGAACGCCTTGATCTTCGGATCGAGCAGCTTCTTCAGCTCCTCGTCGGTGTACTGGAAGCGGTTCTCCTGGGGGGCGCGGACGTGGACCAGGTTGAGGTCGTAGTCCTCGAGGTGCGGCATTTCGAGATAGGGCGTGAAGATCGGCACGCCGAGGGCGATGGTGTCTCCCGCGTTCAGGAGACGGTTGGACTTCATGGATTTGAAGATGTAGCACATCGCCGCGGTGCCGCCCTCCACCGCGTAGAGCTTGAACGTTCCCGTCGGCCGCGGCGTCCCGCACATCGCCCACTGCAGGTATTCGTGCACGACCTGCTCGTTGTGGACCAGCATCCGGTCGGGCACCGGGTAGTTGTCGCCGATGATCGAGTCCACCAGCTCGTGCACGAACGCGTCCGGCTGGAACCCGAACTTCTTCACCGCCCACGGCACCATCGCCTCGAGGAAGGCCGCCCCCGGCATGTCCCGGTGGGCGCGCAGCCAACCCTCCAGGCGGTCGGCGATCCCGGGCGCCTTCGGCATGCCGCCGACGCCGGCGGGGAGGTCGAGCACGCGCTTGCTCTCGGTGATGGCGAACTGACCCAGCAGGAAGAAGGCCTCGCGCGGGGTGGTGGCGATCCAGTTGGGATTGCCGCGGCCCGCGTTCAGATAGGCCAGTGACGAGGCCTTCGCCGCCTTCTGCGCCGCCTTGGCGAGGAAGTCCTTGATCTCGAACGGGCTGAGGGTCTCGTACTCGCGAAGGGTCAGGACGTCCATTGGTCTCCTCCCGACTCAGGTCAGCATCATGATGATGATCATGCCCCAGATGGTGAGCAGCGTGTTGCCGACCGCGTAGGTCACGGTGTAGCCGAGCGCGGGCACCTGACTCTTTCCCTGTTCGCAGATCATGCCGAGCGCGGCGGTGGTGGTGCGCGCGCCCGCGCAGGCGCCGAACAGGATCGCGGGGTCGAAGCGGAAGATGAACTTGCCGATGAGCATCGCGAGGATCAACGGCACCGAGGTGGCGAAGATGCCCCACAGGAACAGGCTGAGGCCCTGGGTCTTCAGCCCGTTGACGAACCCCGGGCCCGCCGAGATGCCCACCACCGCGATGAACACGTTCAGGCCGACGGAATTCATGAACCACACCGTGGAGGACGGGATGCGCCCGAAGAAGGGCCTCGTCGACCGCAGCCAGCCGAACACGAGGCCCGAGATGAGGGCCCCGCCCGCGGTGGACAGGGTCAGCGGCACGCCTCCCACCTTCCAGACCAGCGCGCCGACCAGCGCGCCGAGGGTGATCGCCCCGCCGATGAACGCGACGTCCGCGACGTCCGACGGCCGGTCGGGCACGCCCAGGTCCCGGACCGCCGCGGTGGTGTCCTGGGTCCGGCCGACGAGGGTCAGGATGTCTCCGCGGTGGATCCGGGTGGTCGGCAGGATGGGAATGGAGACCGCGGTGGCGCCCCGGGTGATCTTCCGCAGGTAGACCCCGCGCGCGCTCTGCCGCTTCGCCAGGTCGGCGAGAGTCTTGCCGTCGGCGTCCTTGCTGGTCACGTACACGTCGACGCCCTCGACCGGGACGCTCAGCAATTCGGGATCGTCCACCTCCTGGGCGGCTTCCCCGATGACCTTCACGAGGACCTCGCGGGCTCCCACGACGGCCAGCACGTCTCCGTCCCGGATCACGGTATCGGCGGTCGCCTCCTCGATCGTGCCGTTGCCGCGCCGGAGCCGCGCGATGAAGACCCTGGCGTCGGGCACCATCGCCTCCGCCTCGGCGGCCCGCATGCCGATTGCCCTCCCGCCCGGCCGCACCCGGAACGCGCGCAGCTCCCAGCGGTGCCACGCCGTGCCCGCGCCGCCCTGCGCGGTGCCCGCGCTCTGCCGGGCCTCGTATGCCTTGCAGGCCGCCGCGAGATCGATCCCGAGCAGCGGCGGCCCGATCAGGGCGAGCAGGATCGCCGAGCCCACCGTGCCGAAGATGTAGGTGACCGCGTAGGCGATCGGCATCGCGTCGAGCAGCGCCTTGGCTTGCTCGGGCGGCAGTCCGAGGCGATTGATGGCGTCGGTCGCCAGGCCCATCGACGCGGAGATGGTCTGGGAGCCCGCGTAGAGGCCGGCGGTGTAGCCGAGATCGTAGCCGGCGAGCTGGCTCGCCACCACCGCGGCGCCCAGGCAGAGCACGCAGACGACCACCGCGAACAGCGCCTGCGGCACCCCATCCTTGGCGATGCCGCGTACGAACTGCGGCCCGACCCCGTAGCCCACCGCGAACAGGAACATCAGGAAGAAGACCGACTTGACGTTGGGCGAGATGGTGATGCCGAGCTGGCCGATCAGCACCGCGGCGAGCAGGGTCGAGGTCACCGCGCCCAGCCCGATGCCGCGGATCGTGAACTTGCCGACGTAGTAGCCGACACCGAGCGCGAGGAAGATCGCGATCTCCGGGTAGGCGCGCAGCGTCGTCGCGAACCACTCAAACATGGAGGCCTCCGTTCACGAGGATCGACACTAGATCAGGTCCCGCTCCCAGTTGAGGATGAGACGGAACTGGTAGCCGAGAGTGCCGGCGTTCTGCTGGTCGAGGATGGCCGAGCGGGCCCGGAACCACATGCCCTTGAGGAAGCCGGGCTCCCGCCACGCCGGCCGCCAGTCCACGGTGAGATCGTACTCGGCCTGATTCGGCGCCTTCTGCCGGGTGGACGGGTTGATCGCATCCCACCCGTAGACGACGTTGGCGTTGGCGCTGAGCCCCTGCACGATCGACCCGGGCAGGACGTAGGCGGCGCCGATCAGGATGGCCTTCTCCCGCGCCCGGTTGAAGTCCTGGTCGATCATGGACAGGTATCCGGGGAAGGTCCCCCATGGGCTCTGGATGGTGTTGCCCGCCCCGGTGATGGAGAAGGCCGTCGTCAGCGTGATGTCGCGCCACGTGGCCTGCACGCGCGCGCCGCCCTGCTGGGTGGCCCAGTACCGGCCGTCGGCCGGAGCCAGCAAGGCATCGCCCACCGCCCGCTGGTCGGTGAACTGCGCGCCAACCCGGAGCTTCCAGTCCTCGCTGAGCGTGTGGACGTAGTCGGCTTCGCCGTAGACGGTGTTGAAGGTGTTGACGCCGTACTGGTTGCTCACGTCGATGCGGAGATTGGGGATCGGCGTCAGCCGCACTCCGGCCAGCCCGACGCCGTCGTCGCTGTTGACCGCTCCCGCCTTCTCCGACATGCTGACGAACTCGTCGGAGTTCCGGGCCTTGATCTGCCAGAGGAAGCCCGCGAGGTACTGCAGCCAGCCGACCTTGCCTCCGAGGGTGACACCCTCGAAGGTGTTGGGGGTCATCCGGTTGTCCTGCGGGTTGATGTAGCCCTGCTCGACCAGCTGCCGGTAGCCCTTGAGCAGGGCGTAGTCCTTGTATCGCAGCGCCCCCCAGGCCTCGCCGGGCACGTAGTAGCCCTGCTGCCCGGTGTTGAGCAGGAGCGTGCCGTCGCGGTCATCCGGGGCATAGAGCGGGGCCGAGCCGTACAGGGTCGCGCCCATGGCGAAGGTATCGAGCAGCCAGCCGGACTGATAGCTGACCCAGCCGCCGAAGGCCCACGCCTCGTTGACGGTGTCGTTGGGGTTGGTGCGGTTGAAATAGTAGCTGCGGAAGTGCAAGCGCAGGTCGGTGTCGGCCAGGAACGACCACGGCAGGGTCCGCACCTTCTCCCTGACCGGCTGGAACAAGGCCTCGATCGGCGAAGGCACCGGCGGGGGCGGCGGTGCGTCGTCGGCCCCGGCCGGGCGCGCGCCCAGCAGCGCGCCGATCAGGAGGCCGCTCACCAGCGCTCGAGTCCAGCGCCGGCCACGCACGGTCTGGATCGTAACGGTCATTGGACTCCCTCCCCTCGGCGGCCGTGTCGATTCGGCCGTGATCGGGGTCACTGTGAACCGGCCGGATTCGCGAAGTCCCGATGGAAATCGGAAATTTCTCCGCGCCGTAGCTCCACCACTCGTGGCCGAGGGGGAAACGGTCAGCCCCTCGGCTCTCCGGGGCGGGCCACCCACGCCACGAGCAGCGTGTAGGTGACCGCGAGCACGACCGGACCGACGAACAGGCCGACGATCCCGAAGGCGACGAGCCCCCCGAGCACTCCCGCGAAGATGAGGACGAGCGGCAGGTCGGCGCCCCGCTTGATCAGCACCGGGCGCAGGACGTTGTCGAAGCTGACGGTGATGACGGACCAGATGAGCATCACGATGGCCCACAGCGTCTGGTCCCTCCAGTAGAGCCAGATGACCGCGCCGAAGAGCACCGGCCCCGCGCCGATCTGAGCGACCGCGAGCAGGAACATCACGGCGGTCAGGAGGACCGGATACGGCACCCCGGTGATGGCGAGGCCGATCCCGCCGATCACCGACTGCACCAAAGCCGTCACCACGATGCCCAGCGCGACGGCGCGGATGGCCTGCCCGGACAGGATCACCACCTGGTCCCCCGCGTCGCCGGCCAGGCGGCGCGCGAAGGCGCGCACCCCGTCGGCGACGAGCTCGCCGTGCGCGTACAGGATGGCCGCGATGATCACGGTGAGGACCAGGTCGAGGAGCAGCAGCCCCAGGCTCCCCGCCTTGAAGACGATCCAGGCGCCGATCGCCCGGAGATAGGGACCGATCTGGGCGGCGATGTCCTCGGGCCGGCCGGCGGCGAGCTTGCCCCACTCCCCCGCGAGCCTCTGGCCCACGAGCGGCAGGCCGCTGACCCACACCGGCGGACCGCTCGCCGCGCCCACGACCACGCCCTTCGACCACTCCACGACTTCGTCCGCGTGGTCCACCACCACGACGATGGCCACCGCGATCGGGGCGATGACGATGACCAGCATCGCCACCGTCATCAGGGCCACCGCGAGAGCGCGCCGGCCCGCCAGCCGCCGCTGGGCCGCGCGCATGGCCGGCCAGGTCGCCACCACGATCATGGTGGCCCAGATCAGCGCCGGGAGAAACGGCCGCAGCACCCAGAGGCTCGCCGCGATCAGCCCGCCCAGGGCGAGCACGGCGAGGAGAATCCGGGTGACGTCCCACGTCGGGAGCGTGGCTCTCCCCTCGGTCACGGACCGCATGGAAACACAGAGGCGGGAACGGGGGTATAGGACCAAAGTCCCACTAGGCCCGGCTGACTGCTTTCGCCATACTCCCTGGTTGGAAGAGTCGCCGTACACCGCTTCGTGCCGGCCGAAGGGAGCGCCACCGATGGGACGTCGAGCCTGTTGCCTGTTGTTGATCGGAGCGGTCCTGACCGGTTTCACGCACGGCGTGACGTGGGCGCAGGACAAGCCCGCGGACAAGCCGGCCGGCCAGCCGGCGGACCAGATGGATCTCCTCCGGGAGAAGGCGCGAGCGGACAAGCGGCTGCTCATCTCGGACGCGCTCGCGCTGACCGAGGGTGAGGCGAAGACGTTCTGGCCGATCTACAACGCGTACCAGAGCGACATGGTCGCCCACTACGACAAGATGCTCGCGATGATCGATCGCTTCGCAAAGTCCTACGAGTCGATGAGCGACGCCACCGCCACCACGCTCCTGAACGACTACCTGGCCCTCGAGGCGAGTCACGTCGCGATCCTCAAATCCTACGTCCCGCGATTCGAGAAGGTGCTGCCCGCCAAGAAGGTCGCCCGGCTCTATCAGGTCGAGAACAAGCTCCGGGCCCTGGTGAACTTCGAACTCGCCAAGCAGATTCCCCTCGTCAAGTGAGCTGGGCCACCTCAACCTGTCGGTAATCGCGGGAGAGCGGACGATGTTCAACACTCGACTCGGAGCGGGCCTCCTCGCGGTGGTGCTCGCCATCGGACTGACGACGACGACGCGACCCGCGTTCGCGGCCAGCGCGGCGGAGATCAACCGCGACGTCGACCGAGCCCTGCGGGACCTCTACGCCCAGGATCCCAAGGCGAAGGAGCTCACCAATCGGGCCAAGGCGGTCCTCGTGTTCCCCAGCATCTACAAGGCCGGCTTCATGTTTGGAGCGCAGTACGGCGACGGAGCCCTTCGCCAGAAGGGCAAGACGATCGGTTACTACAACTCGGTCGCGGCCTCGTACGGCCTGCAGGCCGGGGTCCAGAAATTCGGCTATGCGCTGTTCTTCATGACCGCTTCCGCCCTCGAATACCTGAACAAGAGCGGCGGCTTCGAGCTCGGCACCGGGCCGAGCATCGCCGTGCTCGATACCGGTGCCGCGACCGCGTTCACCTCCACCACGCTGCAGAGTGACATGTACGCGATCTTCTTCGACCAGAAAGGACTGATGGCCGGACTCGGGATCCAGGGCTCCAAGATCAGCAAGATCAACAAGTGATGCACGGACCGCTCCACGAAGGAGGCCCATCATGAAGACCACCCTCGGACTGCTGCTCGTGAGCACGATGATCGCGGTGACCGCCTGCGCGTCGTCGGGACCGGCCGCCCCGCCGAGTGTCGACGTGACCGGCACCTGGATTGGCACGTGGGCCTACGAGAACGTGAGCGTGGGATCGGGGGACGTTCGGGGAACCCTGAAGCAGAGCGGATCGGTCGTGAGCGGCGACTTCAACGTGACCGGCCCCGTGGTCAACAACGTGGCGAATGTCAGCGGGATGGTGTCGGGGAACACGATCCGGCTCGAGTCGCCGTCGAGCGGCTGGCTGACCGTGACCGGCAATCAGATGACCGGCAAGATCAACGGGATCAACGTCGCGAACGTGACCCTGCGCAAGCAGTAGTCATGAGGCGATCGCTGCTCGTCGGGACGCTGACCGGCCTTCTCACCGCTTCCCTCGCCTTCGCGGCCGAGTCGCCGGCCGGCAAGTGGAAGACTGTCGACGAGAAGACCGGCAAGGTCGTCTCCGAGGTCGAGCTCTACGAGCAGGGCGGCAAGCTCTTCGGCAAGATCGTCGGCCTGACCGACGCCGTCAACGCGCAGGGCCAGCGCAAGAAGTGCAGCGCCTGCACCGGCGAGGACAAGGACCAACCGATCGTCGGGCTCGTGATCATCAAGGGCTTGAGTCCCGACAAGGATCGCTACAAGGGCGGCACCATCCTCGACCCGGACGACGGCAAGGTCTACAAGGCCGAGGTCTGGGAAGAGGGCGGCACGCTGAAGGTCCGCGGCTACCTTGGCGTCTTCTACCGCACCCAGACCTGGGTCAAATAGCCATCGCGTAGCCCGCGGCTTGCCTCGACGCCGCTACTTGTTCGACGTGTAGCCCTTGTTCACCATGCACTGCCGGTATTGCACCTGATCCACCGTCATGGCGGCGCCGGCGCCGCGCATGGTCTGGGCGTCGAAGAGGCAGTCCGCCGAGTCCTTGTTGGCCTGCTCCTTGGTCCCGCCCGGCTTCGCCCACTCGTCGGACGCAGACGAGGCGCAGCCGGCGAGCACTCCGAGCAGGATCAGCAGCGTGACGACCTTGAGCATGTTCTGGCTCCGCATTCTAGCGCGGAACACTGTCCAGCGTCCGCACCGTGTTCGCGATGTCCTGGCTGAGGCGCCCGATCGCGCGGCTGTGGGCGGCCACGAGCGCGTCGTAGCCCCGCTGCGCTACCGGCTCCCGCACCGTGGTGCGTCCCGTCTCGATCTTGCCGTCCTTCACCCGTCGCACCAGCCAGGCTGCGTCCAGCATCGCCGAGTCACCCGGCGTCGATTCGAAGCGCTGCACCTCGATCGCCACGCGGAAGTCCGAGTCCACCCCGAGGGTTTGCGTGACCCGCGGGGCTCCGAGCAACGCGACCAGATTCTCCGCCACCGCCCGGGAGATGTTGCTCTGCAGGGGCGACGCCCAGCGATTGAACTCGTCGACCTCCACCTGGTTGGCACCCGTGTTCACCACGATCTGCGGGCGATCGACGGTGCCCGGCACCGAGACCGGCCCGACCGCCAGCGAGACTGGCAATGGCGTTGCCGCCGGGGCGGCCGTCACGGTCCCGCTCAGCGTATAGAAGCGCGACGCCGGCGTGGATCCGCATCCGGCCACCAACCCGGCCAGGGTGCAGAGGGCAGCGATGGCGGCGCCGGGTCGCATCACTGAGCCCCGTTCTTCCCACGGATCAGCGATTCGGGATGTCGCTCCAGATAGTCGGCGAGCACCCGGACCGCGCGCGCGGCGCGCACGATCTCCTGGAGTGCGTCGCGGAGCTCCTGCTGGGCCGGAGCCTCGGTGCCGACGAGGGTGGTGTCGGTGTTCTTGAGGACGCGATCGGCCGAGGCGAGCACCCGGCGCGCCTCGTCGAGCGTCACCCCGAGCTGGTGGTCCACCGCGCCGAGGAGCTGGTTCGCACTATCCACCGTGTTCTTCAGCTCTGGCACGAGCGTCGCGTCCACGGAGGCCATGAGCTTGCTGGCGCTGGTCACCGTGCTCTCCAGCTCCTTGCCGATCGCGTCGAGGGGCAGGCGGTCGAGCTTCGCGAGGATGCTCGTGAGCTTGGCCTCCAGATCCGGAACCGTGCTCGCCACCACCGGCAGATCCAGCGGATCCTTGCTCCAGTCGACCTTCGCCCGGGGTGCGTTCGGGAACCGGTCCACCGCGACGAAAAGCTGCCCGGTGATGAGATTGCCGCTGCGCAGCTGAGCTCGCAGCCCTCGCTCCTCCACCTCGCGCTTCACGAAGGCGAGGCGGGTGTGCGCATCGCCTTCCACCAGGGCCTTGAGCGCGGCCTGCTGGCCGGCCGGAGTGACCCGCTCCACGAGCCGCTCCGGGAAGAACGTGATGACGACGCGGGGGCGCATCGAGCCGGTGATCATGTCCACGCTCAGACCGACGTCGACCACCTCGCCTGCCGGCAGGCCGAACAAGAGCACGGGCGCGCCAACCGATAGTCCCCTCACCGTCTCGTTGAAGTAAAGGACATAGCGGCGGCTGATGGTGTCGGGCTGCTTCATCGCCTCGGCGCGGTCGCGGTGGAGGGAGAACCACGCGTTCGCGTCCGCCGGGGCGCTGGCCGGCACGTACGGGGGCGTGTCGAACGCGAGGCCGCCGGCGAGCAGCGCGACCAGGCCTTCGGTGCGCACGTCCACTCCGCCCGCCCCGAGCGTGACGTCCAGACCGCTCGCGTTCCAGAACCGCGTCTCGTGGGTCACGTACTTGTCGTAGGGCGCATTGACGAATACGGTGATGTCGATGTTCTTGCCGTCGGGGGCGAGATCGTACGTGATGACCTGACCGGCCTGCAGGCGACGGTAGTAGACGGGCGCCCCGGTGCCCAGCGATCCCAGGTCACTGGCCTTGAGATGGAAGGCCTTGCCCGGCTGGCCCGTGCTGACGGGAGCCTCATCGAGGCCGGTGAAGTGCCGCTGGCTCTTGGTCGACTGGCCGGGCTGCAGCCCGATGTAGTTCCCGGACAGCAGGGTGCCGAGCCCGGAGATGCCGCTGAGGGTGATCCGGGGCGAGACGACCCAGAACTTGGCATCCTCCACCATCAGGCCGGCGGCGCTCTTCGTGATCTTCGCGGTCACTTCCACCTTGCCGTAGCCGTCGGTCAGCACCACCGAGGACACGTGCCCGATGTTCACGTCCTTGTACTTGACGAACGTCTTGCCGGCCTCGATACCCTCCGCATTCCTGAACACGATGGTGACGGTCGGCCCCTCGGTCATGAGCCGCTGGATGGCGATGCCGAGGCCGATCACCGCAGCCAGGATCGGGATGATCCACACAACCGAGATCTTCGTCCGCCGCGGGCGCGACACGGTGGCCTGCGGCAGATCGCCGCGATCGACGGGCTCAGGCATGACTCACCTCCCAGCGGCGGCCGGCGTCCCAGATCAGGCGAGGATCGAAGCACCGCACCGCGATGACGGTCAGGATCACCACCGCCATGAAGAAGACCACCCCGGGCCCCGGCTCCACCGACATGAGCGGCTGCAGCTGCACGAGCGCAACCGTGAAGGTGTCGACGAACACGTCCAGCATCGACCACCGACCGATGATCTCGATCATCCGGTACAGCCGGCTCCGATCGCGGTTGCTCCGGACCGAGCCCCGCTGCACCGTGATCAGCAGGTAGGCCAGCGCGATGAGCTTCCCGAGGGGGATCATCACGCTGGCGACCAGCACGACCAGGGCGAGCGGCCACGAGCCCGAGGTGTACAGGAAGATCACCCCGCTCATGATGGTGTCGGCCTCGGATCCCGTCACCGTGTTGGTGTGAAGCACCGGCAGGACGTTGGCCGGGATGTAGCAGATCGCCGCGGCGACCAGGAACGCCCAGGCATACTGGATCGAGTTGCGGCGCCGCCAGACCAGCTCCGCCCCGCAGCGCGGGCAGTAGCCGGGGTCCGACGGGTCGGCCGGTCGCGACAGCAGCCGGCATGTCTCGCAGGAGACGAGGCCGGCCTCGGCCCCGCTCAGGGCCACCGCTGCCATCACGCCGCCTTCGGGTGGTACGTCCCGTCGGCCCACTCGACGCGCTGCCAGATCTCCTCGGGGTCGAAGCTCACCATGATCGCGGGCAGCAGACCGATCAGCGCGCCGAGCGCGAACATCCCCACGTCCGGCGTCACCGTCGCGAGCTCCGCGATCTTGATCAGCGACACCAGCACGCCGAGCAGCATCACCTCGTTCATCGACCAGGGCTGCATGACGTCGGCCCAGCGCATCAGCTCGGCCACCCAGTGGGGCGCGGGCGGGCGTCGCGCCGCGAGCAGGACGGTCAGCATGAACGCGATGTAGACCGCCGGCGCCAGCACGACGCAGAATGCCACCGTGACCGCGGTCCCCGGAAAGCCCTTGACCCACATCTCGTAGGCGCCGCCGATCACCGTCGTGCTGGCCGAGCGCCCGACCACCGCGAGGCTCATCAACGGGATCGAATTGGCCACGACAAACGCCACCGCCGCCGCGAGGGTGAGGGCGAGCGGACGATCGAGCGGATCGGCCGGACGCGTGGCCAGCGTCTCGCCACAGCGTCGGCAGCGCGCCTTGCCGCCGGGAGGCAGCCGCGGGATGCGCTGGAGCAGATCGCAGCCGTGGCAGGCCGCCGTCTCCAGATCTTGCGCGCGGCTCACAGATGACGCCTCCTACTTCATGCGCTGAAATGACACGAGGAACGTTTGCCCCAGGGCCGCCTGAAAGTATTCCCCACCGAGCTCGTCTCGCTTCGCGTTGTAGGACAGCGTGTAGGTGCTGCCGGGGTAGCCGGGAGCGCGGAGCTCGACGAGGAGCTTCACCGTCGACCCCTGGCGCGTCGCTTCGGCCCGGGCCACGTTGATCGGGCGGGGGTTGAGATACGTCGCCTCGACCGCGCCGTCGGCTACCCGGATCTCGAGGACGTACCCACCGTCGAGACGGAGCCACCGGCCGGTCAGCGCGGCGAGTCCGGGATCGGCGCCCGCGACTCGCTGGTCTCCCCCGCGAAGCGCGAAGAGGATGGCAAGAATTGCGACCGCCAGCACGATGCCCGCCGCGACGAGAACGCCTCGGCGCCCGATCGTCGGCGAGACGGAGCGGCGGTCGGAGCGCTTCAGGACCCTGGCCCTGCTCATATCACCTTTCTATTCCAGGCCGGCATAGGTCCGGAGTGTGGTCTTGTAAGGCCAGCGGGAGCCGACGCTCAAGGACTAGGACGGTCGACTCGTCCCGGCGGCATGGTGTCAAGAACGAGGGCCACGAGCTATGGGACCAAGGTCCAATACCGTCATGCGAAGACGCTCCTCCGGGAACATCTCCTTCTTGACCGTGCCGGGCTTGATGACGCCGGGCCAGCGCACGACCAGCGGCGCGCGCATGCCGCCTTCCCAGGTGGTCAGCTTTCCGCCCTTGAAGGGCGTGGTGCCACCGTCCGGGAAGGTGATCACCTCGGCGCCGTTGTCGGTGGTGAACGCGGTGAGCGTGTTGTCGAGCTGGCCCATGTCCTCCAGCTTCTTCCAGGCCCTTCGTGCGGGTCCCATCGCTTGCCTCCGCACTCTTTCTCGGTTCACTGCGTTCTCGGGCTTCGCCGTGGACCCTCGCCCCTTCCCTGCCTACTGCCCTCGGGCCCTCCTGGCCGCCTCGATCTGCGCCTTCACCGCATCGAGATTGAAGCTGGCCCCTTTCTGCATCGGCGGAAACTCGACGGCCGTCATGGCGAGCTTCTCCACCTGCTGCTGGACGAACACGAACCGCCAGAATTCGTACTTGAACCAATCGAAGTATTGCTGCGCCCCGATCTTGCTTCCGCTTTCGGGCCAGCCCGTGCGCTCGAACGGATCGAGGCGAAGGTTGGTCAGGTAGGGCACGTCGACGTGGGTCTTGCCGCCGAGCCAGCCGCCGGGCTGGTCGATGAACCGGTACTTGAAATCGTCAACGCGCACGGCGCCGAGCGTGCTCTCGCCGAAGTAGAAGATCTCGTGCCGATTCGACGGGCCCTTGCCGGTGATCATGTTCGTCTGGTCGTACCCGTCCAGGTGCACCTTGTAGGTGCGGTCACCCATCTGCTTGCCCTTCTTCAGCTCTTCGATGATGTTCGGGTTGCCGGCGGCGGCCAGGAACGTCGGGAACCAGTCGAGCCCGGACATGATGCCGTTCTCGACCGTGCCGGCGGGCACCTTGCCCGGCCAACGGATCAGCGCCGGCGCGCGGAACCCACCTTCCATCACGGTGCCCTTGCTTTGGGCGAACGGGGTCTGCCCGCCGTCCGGCCACGTGAAGACCTCCGTGCCGTTGTCGGTGGTGAACACGACGATCGTGTTGTCGTCCACTCCCATGTCCTTGAGCTTCTTCAGCACGAGGCCGATGTCATCGTCGAGCTGCGCCATGCCGGCTTCGTGGATCGACCAGCCGTTCTTGGAGTTGCGCATCGCCTGGTATTTCGGCGACAGGTGCGTGACGATGTGCATGCGGGTCGGATTGAGCCACAGGAAGAACGGCTTGCCGTCGGCCTTGGCCTTGTCGAGGAAGGCCAGCGCCTTGTCACGGATCTCGTCGTCCACCGTTTCCATGCGCTTCGGGCACAGCTCGCCGGCGTCCGTGATCCTCTGCTTGCCGACCTTACCCCAGCGCGGATCGACGGTGGCATCGTCGACGTTGGTCGCAAAGGAGTGGAGCATGTTGCGCGGCCCCACCTGCGGTCTCAGATCCTGAGGATAGTTTGGATGGCAGGGGTCCTCCATCGCGTCGAGGTGATAGAGGTAGCCGAAGAACTCGTCGAACCCGTGCACCGTGGGCAGGAACTCGTTACGATCGCCGAGGTGGTTCTTGCCGAACTGACCGGTGGCGTAACCCATCGCCTTGAGCGCGGTCGCGATGGTGGGCGCTGCGGCGGGGAGGCCGACGGTGGCGCCGGCCTGGCCGACGGTGGTCATTCCGGTGCGTATCGGCAACTGACCGGTGATGAAGTTCGCGCGGCCGGCCGTGCAGCTCGCCTCCGCGTAGTAGTCGGTGAACAGCATGCCCTCGGCGGCGATCTTGTCGAGGTTCGGCGTGCGGCCCGCCATCATGCCGCGGTGGTAGGCGCCGATGTTCCAGATGCCGATGTCGTCGCCCATGATGAAAAGGATGTTCGGCTTGCCCTGGGCCGCGGCGACGCCGGTCGACGCGAGCACCACCGCCAGGGTCAAGACCATCATCACCGTCACGCTTCGTCTTCCGCCGTACATCATGTCTGTTGCCTCCTGTCGGATCGGCCGGGGTTCTCAGCACGCCGCGAGGCTCGAGTTCCGCCGTTGTGCGTCTCGCCGGGGCTCATGCGGGGAGCTAGCGCTCGGCCCCGATGGAGTGGCTCTCGTCCACCGACCAGCCGCGCGCACGGAATTCCCGGGCCGCAAGATGCGACATCCGCCCGGACAGCCAGGCGCTGCGCCTCGGCGCCTTCAGGTCTTCACGCTCCACGATGCGGGCGGCGCGCTCGGTCCAGGCGATGTAGTCCACGGGGGCCGGCAGCACCAGCTTGCCGCCGGCCGTCCGCCCGATGATGGGCCCCGGGGCGCTGACCAGCGTGATCGGCTCCACCGTCTCGTGGTGCCGGGCCAGCATGTTGACGGCCGCGGTCACCCCGCGGGTCTCGTCCTGTGTGCGAGCGATCGCGGCGAAGCCCACCACCGACGCGACGCCGTTGACGCCCTGCAGGCGCTGGCAGCCCTGAGCCAGCGCGGCGAGCACGCTCAGCGAGTACTGGGGATTCTTCATCAGGGCGGTGACCGCCGCGTCGCTCGCGCCGGTCGCCACGAAGGTGACCTTCGCCTTGTTGATGAGATCGGCCGCCGGCGTCTCATAGACTGTCGAGTTGGTGATGGTCACCGCGGACATGACCGTCGAGTACGGCATCACCACGGACGTGGCGGCCTGAATGCCGAAGCGCCCGGAGAAGGCGACCCACGCCATGTCGTCGAGCTTCTTGGCCAGGACCGGGTTGGTGGTATAGGGATCGACCCCGAGCCCCTTGGCGAGATCCCGCCGCTCCTTCTCGTAGCCGAGCGCGGTCACCGCGATGCCGCCGACCCGCTTCGAGACGTCCGCCACCTGCTCGCCGCCGCTCGCGCCCGGCGCGGTGGCGGCCTGGTATACCTTCTCGCTTCCCAGCTCGATGCGATCGAACAGGCGCCCGACCCCGTCGGGTAGGCCCGTGATGGTTTCCACCGGGTTGACGAGCATGTTGACGGTCGACGTCACTGGCCGCGCGATCGCGTTTCCGGCGGCCTCGGCGAACTCTTTCGTCTTGCTCATGTCCTCGAGCTGGCCGAGAGCGTAGATCTCCCGCACCCGGATCTGGAGCATGTGGATGCCGTGCGCGTCGAGCGTCCCGAAATCGGACCGGATCGCGAACCGGTAGAGGAAGCCTTTCACGGGGACGCGGCTGTCCACCGTGTAGCGCGGCCCTCGGAGGATCTCCGGCCCGACCAGGTCGGCCGCCTTCAGCACTGGCTCGGCCTCGTAGGGTGTCTCCGCCCATGCCCCTGCCGCCAGCACGGTCACGGCCAGCAGCCCCAGCGCGGCCATCTTGCGCGTCATCGCAACTCCCTCCTCATGTCGGTTGGGGTCGGTTCATGGCGCGGAACCTAGCTGAGAGTCGGAGACCTCACAATTCGGAGAATCACGGAAGGGATCGGGACATTTCCGGAGGTCCTGCTTCACGTGACGCCCCCGACATCGCTCCCGATGCCCGAGCCTACGTAGCGCTCGCCCCGAAGCGCGGCACGCACCGCCGGCAGGAGCTCGCGTCCGGCGCGGTGCTTCGACACGCAGGCCAGCGCGCCCGCCGCGTAGCCGCGCTCGGCGAGCTCCGGATCGTTGTGCACCGTGGCGAGCACGACCCGGGTGGTCGGGCGGCTGGCCAGGATCGCCGCGGTGGCCGCGATGCCGTCCAGGCCCGGCATGACGATATCCGCGACCACCACGTCGGGCTGGAGAGCGTTCACGGCGCGGACCAGCGCGAGCCCGTCCGCTACCGTGGCCACGACGTCGAACTCGGTCGCGAGCAGGTTCCGCAGCTGCTCGGCGACACCCGCGTGGTCCTCTGCCAGCACGACCCGAGGTAGATCCACGAAGGCGACTGTAGGAACCGGCGCGCCGGGTGACAATTCGGAGAACCCCGGAGGCCATCCGGAAAACTTCGGAGATTCGCCGATGGGACCAAGGTCCTATGGATCCGGGCGCCCGTGAGGCGCGAGGCCCTGCACGATCGCGTAGCGGATCAGCTCGGCCGTCGTCTGGAATCCGAGTGTCTGCATGGCCTGGTACTTGTGCGTCTCGACAGTCCGCGGTGACATTCCGAGCGCGACCGCGATCTCCTTCATCGTCTTGCCCGTCGCGATGAGCGAGACGACCTCGCGCTGCCGCGGCGTGAGCGGCCCTCCGCCGGCGGCTTCGCCCTCCGCCAGCGTGGCGAGGATATCGTCCGCGAGGTGCGGCGGCAGGTATCGCCCGCCCCGCAGGACGGTGCGGATGGCCGCGATGAGCTCCTTGCTGGCGGCGTGCTTCACCACGAAGCCGACCGCCCCGGCCCGGAGAGCCTGGGCCGCCGTCGCGGCGTCGGCGTGCATGGTCAGGACGATGACCTTGGCCTGGATCGCCGCGTGCTTGAGTCGGCGCAGCACCTCGATGCCGCTCAGCCCCGGCATGGTCATGTCGGTCACGATGACGTCCGGCCTGAGCCGCTGCGCTTCTGCGAGCAGGCGATCCCCATCCGGCACGGCGCCGACGAGGGAGAACTCGGTGCGGAGCAGCCCGGCGAGGCCCTCGAGGACGATCGTGTGGTCGTCGGCCAGCAGGATGGTCGGGCGGGTCATAGGGGCCAGGCCGCGCGACCGTTCACCGACCGGTCAGGCCAGCGGGACCAGCACATGAATCGTCGCACCTCGATGAGGCCCGGTGTCGATGATGAGCCGACCTCCGGCGAGGCGGACTCGCTCGTCGATGCTCAGCAGGCCCAGGCCGCCTCCGCCCCGCGCTTCCTCGAGGTCGAAGCCGCGCCCGTCGTCTCGAATGGTGAGGGCCAGATCCGGCCCCGTTCGCTCCAAGCTCACCCAGACGTGATCGGCCTTTGCATGTCGCCCCGCATTCTTCAATGCCTCCTGGGTGACCCGATACAGGCACAGGGCAATGTCGTCAGGTATCGTTCCGAGCTCATCCTTCGCGGAGCACACCACGGCGAGACCTTGCTCGCGCCGGAACTCCCGGCAATAGCTTCGCAACGCGGCGGCCAGGCCGGCGTACTGCAAGATGCCCGGATGCAGCTCGTGCGAGAGATGCCGGATCGCGCCGGCCAGCTCGACCGCGCGGCCCTGGAGCCGCGCGAATTCCTCGCGACGTCCTTCCGAGGTGCCGGCAGGGAGTCCGTCCTGGAGCGCGCTGAGCGCGATCGACAGGGCCGCCAGATCCTGGTTCACGCCGTCATGGAGCTCGCGCGCGATGCGTCGCCGCTCATCCTCCTCCGCGGTCATGAGCCGGCTCCCGAGATCCCGGATGTCCCGTGCGCTGTCACGGGCTGCGCGGTCGGCCCGCTGGCGGGCCAGGGCGCCGGCGAAGATGTCGGCCAGGAGCCGGAGACGCGGCATCAGCTCGTCCGGCCATCGCCGCTCCTCCCGCACCGTGCCGACTGACAGCGTCCCCACGACCACCCCACCATCGACCAGGGGCGCCACTGCCGTCGAGAGGGTCTGGAGCTTCTGAAGGCTCTGGAGGTCCGTTGAGGTCCCCGAGGGCGCCTCGGAGACAGGGAGCCGGACCACTTCTCCCTTGTGGATCTGCTCGAAGAGCCAGGGAAACTGACTCTGATCGGTCACCGTGACCATCGGCTGGACGCCGGGACGGCTCCATGAGTGCGTGACCCGCGCCTCGCCGGCCCGAGCATGGGACCAGAGCGTCGCCCGGTCCGTCTCCAGATCATCGACGATGCGACGGAGGCCGGCGGAAATCTCCCGATCGACCTCGGCAACCGGACAGGACGCAAGCGCCTGCGAGATGTTCGAGAGGAGGGTCTCGAACCGCAGTCGCTCGCTGAGGTTGTGTTGCGCGCGGCGGCGCTGCGCGCGCTGCACCAGCAGGGTCGTGATCAGCCCGCTCTGGAGGAGGATCAATCCCGCCGCCGCGATCACGTACCCGCGGTACCGCTGCCATAGCGATGGCTCCTGGAATCGAACGACACTTCCCGCGGGCAGAAGACGACGGTCGATGCGCCACCGCGCCAACTGCCGGTCGTCGAAAACGGGGATCGTCGTGCCGGCGGTGGTAGGCGCCGGCCGCTCCCCTGCGATCACCCTCCGCGCCAGATCCGCAGCGACCCGGCCATGAGACTCGAAGTCCATCACGTGACCGCCCACGACCCCGCTGCCGACGACTCCGTCGGTGAGCGCGTAGACCGGGACGGTGGAAGCCGCGGCAATGCGTCGAGTCGCCTCGGTGGTGACGAAATCACGCCCGGTGCCATCCCGCAAGAATGGACCGGTGAGTACGACGGTATCCTTCGAGAGCGCGGCGACGGCGTCGAGGATGTCCTCCAATCTCCAGTCGACCAGGTAGCGAATCTCGACGGCACCGCCGACGTCCGCCAGCTGCTCCCGGGCCGACTCCAGCCACAGCCGCTCGGCTACCGACGATCCCACGAGCACGATCGCGCGCCGTGTGCCGGGGTGCAGACGACGGGCCAGATCCAGAGTGTTCCGCCAGCCCCGCTGGCGCCAGGTGCCGGTGACACCAGACCCGGGTGAGAGATCAGCGAACGCGGACGCCTCGACCGCGACGAGCACCACTGGCGCGCGCGGGAAGAGCCCGTCCCGTATCTGAAGGGCCAACGGAACGGTCAGCTGCCCCTGCGACACGATCACATCGATCCGACGATTCTGATACTTGAGCCGAAGAAGCTCCCATAGCTCGGACCGTGGCATGTCGCCCTGAAACGCATTCAGGTCCAGGAACTCGGTGTAGAAGTAGATCCGCTCCGGCAAGCCGGTCGCGAGCGTCGATCGGAAAGCCTGATCCACGTTCACGACCGACGGGATCAGACGGGATTCCGAGTAGAGGAGCAGGATGCGGTGGGTCGGTTCGTCCGCCGACGGCACTGCTGGTTGGCCCCACGTCGGAGACGCGGGAGCCAGCAGCGCCAGCGCCAGCCCTACCCGGAACGCCGCTCGGCCAGGAGAGACGCAGCGGGTTCCGGGCCGTATCATCACGGTCGGCCCTCTGTCGGGCGTGGTCGGCTCATCCTCGTATGCCTCTGCGCACAGTGGGGCATGGCGACTGTGCCAGCGGCTAGGTCTCCACGTCCATAGGACCTTGGTCCTACCGCGCGAAGACCGGCCCCGGCCCACGGAATTCCGGTGGCCTCCGTGATATCGTCACCGGGCATCGTGGGACCGGATCGTGACACGAGTGTGACGTAGAGGGAGAAATGGGCCGGAAGAGAAGACCGCGGAGGAGGCATGCCGGCCCAGGCGCCGCGTCCTCACCACCACCGGCCGCGCCCACGGACCGCGCCGTGTCGGCCCCGAGGTCGTACAGACCGGGACCGTTCGCTTTGCTTGCCGGGATGTCGCTCGTGCTTCTCGTGTCACTCGGAGCCTGGTGGTGGCGGTCGGCACATCCGACGCCGACGTGGCTCGGCGGAGGTGCACCGTCGGGGCCGGTCGCCGCCACCTACGTCGGGCGTCGGGTCTGCGGCCAGTGCCACGCGCAGATCGAGCAGCGCTGGCGCGGATCTCATCACGATCTGGCCATGCAGCCGCCGACCGATGCGAGTGCGGCCGGCGACTTCAACGACGCGCGCTTCACCTACGCGGGGGTCACCTCGACCTTTTCCCGGCGCGACGGCAAGCTCGTGGTGCGCACCGACGGCCCCGATGGTCGAATCGCCGACTACGAGGTCAAGTACACGTTCGGGATCTCTCCGCTCCAGCAGTACCTCGTCGAGCTGCCGGGCGGGCGCCTGCAGGCGCTCGGCATCGCCTGGGACACCCGGCCTCGGGCGCAGGGCGGGCAGCGCTGGTTTCATCTCTACCCGGGTCAGAACGTCACGTACGCAGACGAGCTGCACTGGACGCGGCCCAGCCAGAACTGGAACTACATGTGCGCCGAGTGCCACTCAACCGGTGTCCGGAAGAACTACGATCCGAAGAGTCGAAGCTTTGCCACCGCATACGCGGAGGTCAACGTCGCCTGTGAGGCCTGCCACGGGCCCGGCTCGAACCACGTCGGGTGGGCCCAGAAGGAGACGGGGCGCACGGACGAGGCGACAAAGGGGCTCATGGTCACGCTCGCCGATCGCCGTGGGGTCACGTGGACGATCAACGCGGAGACGGGGAATGCGCAACGCACCCCGGCGACCCGTGCGGGCCACGAGGTCGAGATGTGCGGCCGCTGCCATGCGCGCCGCGGTCAGTTCTCCGAGGAGGAGACGTCGCGTCATTTCCTGGGCGAGACCCACCGGGTGGCGCTGCTCGAGGATCGCCTCTACTACCCGGACGGGCAGATCCGCGACGAGGTGTACGAGTACGGCTCGTTCCGCCAGAGCAAGATGTTCCATCGCGGGGTGACGTGCTCGGACTGCCACGATCCGCACAGCGGCACGCTGCGCGCTCCCGGCAGCCAAGTATGCCTCGGCTGCCACTCAGCACAGAAGTACACGTCGACCACCCATCACTTCCACCCGCCGGGCTCGCGCGGCGCCGACTGCCTCGGCTGCCACATGCCGACCACCACCTACATGGTGGTGGACCCGCGCCACGACCACTCCTTCCGCGTGCCGCGCCCGGATCTGTCGATCACGCTCGGGGTGCCCAACGCGTGCACCCGGTGTCATGCCGATCGGGCGGCCGCGTGGGCGGCGAAGCAGGTGGAAGCGTGGTACGGCCACACCCCGCGCGGATACCAGCGCTACGCCGAGGCGCTGGGCGCGAGCGCGAGCGGCGCGCCCGGATCAGGCGGGCTGCTCGAAGCGGTCGCTCGCGACGGCGATCAGCCGGCCATCGCGCGGGCGAGCGCCATCGCGCGCCTGACGCCCGCCTCGAGCCCCGGGGCCGGCGACCTGCTTCGCTCGGCCCTGCAAGACAAGGATCCGCTCGTGCGGCGCGCGGCGGCCGGCGCCCTGGAGAGCGTCGAACCCGCGCAACGAGGCGAGCGGCTGGCTCCCCTGCTCGACGACCCCGTGCGGGCGGTGCGCATGGAGGCAGCCCGCCTGCTCGCCGGCGCTCCACGCGAGCGCCTGACCGAAGTCCAGCGCGGAGCCCTCGACCGCGCGTACGCCGAGTACGTCGCGGCCGAGCGGTTCAACGCCGATCGCCCCGAGTCGCACCTCAACCTGGCCCTCGTCTTCGCGGCCCAGCGGCGGGTGGCGGAGGCCGAGGCCGAGATGCGTACCGCCCTCGAGGTGGACCCGCGCTTCGTGCCGGCCGCGGTGAACCTCGCCGATCTCTACCGGGCGACCGGACGAGACCCGGACGGCGAGCGCGTGCTCCGCGACCTGCTCGCGCGCGACCCGCGAAGCGCGCCGGCGCACCACGCGCTCGGGCTGCTACTCGTACGGCAGAAGCGACAGGCCGACGCCCTGCGCGAGATGGAGACGGCGGCGCGGCTGGCCCCGGATAGTTCCCGCTACGCCTACGTCTACGCGGTCGGTCTGGACGGGGCGGGACGGCGCGCGCAGGCAATCGAGGTGCTGGAGCGGAGCCTCGGCCGGCATCCGTATGACCGCGACACGCTGGCCGCGCTCGTGGCCTTCACGCGCGAGACGGGCGGCCCACGCCGCGCACTCGAGTACGCCCGCCGGCTCGCCCTGCTCGAGCCCGGCAGCGCCGAGGCGCAGCAGCTCGTCGAGCGGCTCGAGGCTGAAGCCTCGCGCTGACTCTTACTCGAACGCGAAGATCTTGTTCCAGTCGGCCTTCATGTCCACGACCGTCCAGCCGCGGCGCTTCGCCTCGTCCAGCGCCTTGTCCAGCCGGCCCACGTGGGACTGCCGGTCGTAGGCCCACTCCCGCACCGCGTCGGTGTGGTGTACCAGCCCCATGAACCGCGCGCCGGCGCCGGCCGCGGTCCACTGGAGCATCTGCTGGTCCCCGTCCGAGTTGCCGAAGGCCAGCACCGGCCGCCGGCCGATGAACTTCTGGATGCCCACCGGCTTGCCGGGGCCGTCGTCGACGAAGTCGACCTTCGGCTGGCGCAGCAAGAAGGGCTTGCCGTCAGGGCCCTGCTTGAACACGGTCTCGAAGCTCGTGCCCACTACCTGTTCGGGTGGGATTCCGTAGGTGCGCTCCGTCCACGGCCGCATGAACTCGATGGTGCCGCCGGACACGATGTAGGTCTTGAAGCCATTGGCGCGCAGGTACGCGAGCAACTCGATCATCGGCCGGTAGACCAGGTCGGTATGGGGCCGCCTGAACCGCGGATGCTGCGCGGTGGCAAACCAGTCCACGACGGTCCGGGTGAACTCCTCGGTGGTCATGCCGGTGTGCGTGGCGAGCAGGAGCTGGATCAGCCCCTTCTGGCCGCTCGCGGCCAAGGCCTTCATGTCGCCCTCGAGCACTGCCTTGAACGGCTGCTGGGTCTTCCACTCCGGGTGCTTCGGCGCCAGCGCTCGGACGCGATCGAACGCGAAGGCGAACTGAAAATAGATCGGCTGCTCGGACCAGAGCGTCCCGTCGTTGTCGAAAGTCGCGATGCGCAGATCGGGTGCCACGAATCGGGCATCGCCCCGGTCGGTGATCGCCTGGACGAAGCCGACGATGCTCTGCTTGGCCGAGCCGTCGTTCCAGGAGGGCAGCGGATCGGTCTGGGCTGAAGCGACGCCGACGAGGATCGCGAGCGCGATGAGGACGACGGCGGCCCGCACCACGGCCAACCGCGTTCGGTCGACGATGCGGCGGCGCATGTCGCCATCTTCGACCCGCTCGGGGGCCGTTGCCATAGGACTTAGGTCCTACGGACAGGGTGCTGGTGGCTCGATCAGTTGGCCGGGATGGTGAGCACCGGCGCCGGCGCCTTCTCACCGGTATCGGCCAGCGTCATCAGGATCAAGAGGAACGTGAACACACCCTTCGATCGGAGATCGCGGTTGTCGATCCAGTACCAGAAGTCCCCGTAACGGATCGCCGCGAAGGCGTCGGTCGGCTTGGACGTCCCGCTCATGATGTGCAGGAGCGGCGGAATGGTCTCCTGGTCGTTCGCCGGCGGCTGAAGCACCGGAAACGCGCGGCCGTCCTGCGCGTGCTCCGCGGGTATCGTCACGGTCGCGGACAGCTCGAGGAGAATCTGCATCCCCGAGCGGGTCTGGATCGCGATCGTATCGTCACGGTCGGTCGCTTGCCCATAGACGATCCGGAAATCGGACTTGTCTGGATTGAGGCCGAGGAGCTTCCGGACGAGAGCCCGATCGGCCAGCACTTCTGGAGGCGCGTTCTTCTTCGGAAAGCTCATGATGAGCCCCTCGGTCTTCGTCTCCCGATCCCGCTCGGCGTGAAACGCGATGGCACCGGACTCCTGGATGCGCCAGATGGCGCGGACTAGCTGCGCGAATTCGGGATCCATCAATCGTCCACGGCCGCCGGCCCGGCCATTGGAGATCCCGTTCACGGACTGGACCGCCACCGTCAGCAGGAGGTCCGCCCGGTATCCGGCTTCGATCAGCTCCATGAGGCGGATCGGCGGGATCGGCGTCATCAAGGTGCGGATGAAGCTGGAGCCGGTGAGCGGCACGTAGGTCACGGTGGGCCGGTCCGTGTACTGGCCCTGCGCGCCCAGCCCGATGCTGCTATTGGGCACGCCGGGTACGATGGTGCTGGAGTTGAAGACGCTCCCGGCGGCCGAGAACGAGCTCTGCAGCTGGTAGCTGCTCACGATCTGCCCCACGTCCACGAAGATCGGCGTGTCGGCGTAGCGGAGCTTGACGATGTTGAGCAGTGTCTGCTGCTTCCAGGAATTGGCCACCGCGGAGGTGTACTCGAGCCGGTCGCGATCCAGGGTGACCGATCCGTAGCTCGCGCAGCCGGCGAGGAGGCCCGCGCCCACCAGGAGCATCAGCGACCAGACGCGTGAGTCACCGCGTCGCGGTCGAAGCGCCTCCGGTGAGCGCAGGCGGTTCCGGCGCACCTACGGCAGCGTGCAGCGGCCGAAGATGGCGAAGAGCCCGTCGTCCTCGACCACCGAGCTGCCGAAGATGCCGCTATCCGAGGCGATCACGATATTCCACGCCTTGCCGTTCTCGGCCCCCTGGAGCATGAGCTGGTTGTCCACGATCGCGGAGGACTTGATCGGGGTCTTGCGTCCCGCGGTATCGTTGTCGGTGAGCAGCTTGCCGGGCACGTCGACCCGAACGAAGCCTGGCAGGTTGTTGCCCTCTTGCGGCGCACTACGCTCGCAGTTGCCGTCCTTGGTGCACTCGCTCACCGCGGTGACCGCGCACAGCATGGGCTTGGAGCCGTCGTACTTGCCGGCGGCCGAGGCCGGAGCCGCCAGGGCCACCCCGCCCAGCGCGAGGACCAGACCCGTCACCTGAAATCGGTTCATCGTCGATCTCCTCATGGCTAGTTGACCTGGTAGCCTTTCGCGCCGAGGCACGAGGCCAGGGCGCGCTTGTAGTTCTCGCTCTGGACCGCCTGCGCCTGCTGGTTCTGGGCCGCCACGGCCTCTTGCTGCCGCATCTGATCGCGCCGGCGCATGCCGCCGACCATGGCGCCGGTCGCCGCGCCGATGGCCGCGCCCTTGCCCGCGTCGCCACCTATCGCGCCGCCGACCGCGCCGACCGCGGCGCCGCGCGCCGCGCCGCGCCCCGCGCCGGTCGTGGGCGGGGGCGGGGCCGCCATCTGCGGGGCCGCGTTGGGCCCACCGGTCTGCTGGCTGGCCCATCCCTGACACTCGTTCGTGTCCTGAGACTGCTGCTGGGGACTCTGTCCCTTCTGCGGATACACAAAGACTTGCTGGCCCCACGCGCTGCCCGACGCGATCAGCAGCGCGCCGGTCACCATCCAGCCCTTCACCATCACGGATCTCGTCTGGATCATTGGTGCTCCTCCTGTTCGGGAATTCAGCGGTTCTCGTGCAAAGGACCACCGGGGTTCACCCCGGCGTGCAACCGGAGAATGCGCCGCACCTCCTCGATGGTGTGGGGATTCCCCTGGGTGGAGTGGCTGGACTTCACGACCAGCTCCGACTCCACCGGCTCGATGTGCGCGCTCGAGTACTTCACCACCCCGTCGTCGCCGTCCGCGACCGGGCCATCTCCCTCGACCGCCACGATGGAGTTGACGGTGACCGACGAGGCCACGGGAATCTTCTGCAGGGCCTGGATGAAGCGGTTCCGGGGGGACATGTTGTCGACGGCGGAAGGGATGACCCTCGCGGTCTGGTCATTGCGAGCCAGATCCGCCGCGGCCTCGGTGAGCACCACCGGGATGCTGAGCATTCGTCGCGTGAGGTTGGCGATGAAGTTGCGCCCGGCGACGAAGCTGCCCCGATGGGGCGTACAGATGAAGACGACCCGCGAGACCTCCGGCAGCGGCTCGACGAACAGCGCGGCGCGGAGCAGCTCGCGGGTCTTGCTGGTGAGCACCAGTCGTTCGAGCGGTGTGGCGCTCGCTTGTTTCCAGAGCTGATCGCCGCTGTTGACCGCCTGCATCTTGACCAGGAGGCCGCCCTGACTGTGCCCGATCAGCACCATTTTCCGCATCGCCGGGTCCTTCCCGTCCGGATCGAGGCGAGCGACCGCGCCGGTGAGCGCCTCGCGCAGCCGCAGCGCGGAGAGGGCGACGGGATTGCCGGAGTCGTACTGGAAGAACCAGAACTGATACCGGCTCCGGATCTCCGGGTCTGCGAGCAGGCGATTGTACATCTCGGCCCAGCGGACCACGCTGGACGCGGTGCCGTGCACGAACACGACCGGGATCAGGCCGGGCCGATACGGCGTGGTCGAAACGAGCGGCGGCCGATCCCGGAGGGCGCCCGAGAGACGCCCCAGGAACCCGAACATCTCCACTTCCATGATCGGCAACCCGGTGAACGTCAGGGCCAGGGCCGCCGACGGCTGGCTCTCGAGCGGCACCTGCTCGCCCGCGATCTCGACCGACTCGCCGTCCCAGGCCAGATGGAGCTCGAGCCGGCCCGCCAGCGGCTTGCCCGCCATCAAGGCGCGTCGCGCCTCCGAGATCCTGAGCAGGGCAGTCAGCGGAACCTGCATCCGAGGTGCGACCATGTCCCGGCCCGGCTTCGAGGCGTCGACGGGCCGGCTCAGGGCGGCCAAGGGCGCGCCCAGGCCCGGCCACCGATACCGCATCGCGAGCCCGTACAGATCCAGCTCCACGAGCGGGGTGAACTGATACAGCTCCCGATCCCCGGCTCGGAGGTTGGCGGGATCGAACGCCACGTCGATCTTGCCGAACGGCAGATCGAACGCGCCGCCGCGCGGAACGACCGTCGAGCCGTCCTCTGAGAGGAACGCGGTCATCAGGGCCCAGTTGTACAGATCCGCCGCGATGCGCAGACGCGGGTCGAAGCGCCCGGGTTCGGCTCCGCTGCCCTCGGGGAAGAGGAACGCGTACGCGTAGACGGCGGCGGCCAGCTCGTAGCTCGGCTTGCCGACCGTCTGGCCGTGCAGGAACGACAGCTCGGCCAGCGCGAAGAGCAGGTCTGGATCGCCGCCGGCCGCGACCATCGCCTTGTGAAGCGCGGCCAGAACCTCCTCGGGCCGCTCCTCGAACTCCTGGTACATGCCCTGCTCGAACAGGACGTTGCGCGTCTGCCAGGTCGGGTCGCCGGTGGTGGTGGCGCTCCGGCCAAGCTCGCGGAGCACGACCTTGGGATCGCTGCGGGTGGTGCCCACCGGGCCGGCACACGCGGCCAGCACGAGGCCAACCCCCAGGCTCATGGCCAGCCGCGAGAGCCCCGGGTGTAGGCGTGTCACGCGCGTCATGGCGACATCCTCGGCAGGCCCTCACGGATGCGCGCCGAGAACTGCAGATCGGCGTCGGCCGCCTGCGCCCGCGGGTTGATGTAACTCTTCGCCTTCAGCTCGGTGAACGGCAGGGAGTGATCGATCGCGCCGAGGTCGTAGGCCAGCTCGTCGAGATGGCCGTTCAGGAAGAGCTTCCAGCTCCACCACGAGCGCTCCTGGTACGGGCCGGCGATGCGCTGGATCGCGGTGGTGCAGTTCTCGGTGAGCGCGTTGTACCACTCCGGCTGCTCGCGCAGCCGGTTGATGGCGCGGACGTAGCTGAGCAGAAGGCGGCGGGCGTTGTCCGGGGAGGTATCGAATCGGTAGAGATAGACGTCCTCGCCCCGGCGGTCGCGGCGGTAGTTCGAGCGCAGGCGGATGACGTCACGCTCGTCGGCAACCACGTAGAACAGCTCGTACTGCCGGAAGAACCCGCGCACCGCCGAGTACTCCTCGCCCTTCTCCTTGCGGGTCTCGATGGAGATGGCCAGGTGCTGGCCGTCGTCGAAGGCCCAGCTCACGATGGTGTGGGCGATCCACGGCGAGCCCCAGTAGATGAGGAAGAGATCCAGAGCGCGCAGCTTCGAGAGGTCGAGGTCCCGGTCCTCGAGGCGCACCGTGTAGTCGGTCTCGGTGCGGTACGCCGCGTTGCGAACGTTGTGGAACAGGAGGTGGTCGCCGCGCACCTCGGCCCACGGCAGCGTGGCCACGTCGGGCTGCCAGTCCCGCGCATTGGACGGCCGGAGGGAGAGCCAGGCCAACAGCACCGCCACGAAGGCGACCGCGATCGCCAGCACCACCCGGCGGCGCGGGCGCACGAGCAGCACCGCGATCAGGGCCGCCACCGGGATGAGCAGCCCGAGCATGATTCGGAGCGAGTTCGGGCCCGGGGCGAGATCGAAGTAGGTGGCCAGAGCCATCCATCCGACCACCGCGCTGCACGCGAGCGCCAGCAGGATGCAGCCGAGCCACGAGAGGGGCCGGAAGCGCCTGGTACCGTCGGTCAACGCATCAGTCCGGTGCCGCGAGCGATCAAAACCGGACGTACATGCGTGCGCCGACCACGATGCCGGTGTCGATATCCTTCACCCCTCCGCCGCCCGAGCTGACCGTCTTCTTGATGACGGGATTGAGTATCTGCAGGTCGAGACTCGCGCTGAGCCACTGGGTCACCGCGGCATTGTAGTACATCTCCACCGTGTCCCCGGTACCCAGCCCGAGGTTGAAGGTGTCGCGCAGGAACGGCACGAAGTTCCCGCTGACCTCGGTGCGCGCCCAGCCGACTCCGAAGGAGTCATGCGGGCGTCCCGGCACCACGCCCTTGCCCCCGATGCCGGTGACGAAGCTGTACTTGATCGGGTTCGCCTTCCCGTCGGACGCGCCGAAGTTGAAGAACATCCCGATGCCACGGGTCTGATCGCCCCCGGGATGCCAGAAGTACTGATCAAACGAATAGTACACGAACCAGCTCGTGTCCTCGCGATTCGGGGGCTGAGTCGGAGTGAGCAGATCGGGCCGGAATCGCTGCAGGAATCGCGTCAGTGGAGGTCCCGGATCCGCGAGCCGGGGAAACCGCTCCTGCAACAGGAGCCTGGCGATGTTGGAGGGATCCTGCTCGAGCGAGAGGCGCGACTTGTTGCTCCACATGCCACCGAAGCCCTGATGTCCCACTAGGCCGAAGGGCTTGATCGTGAGCTTGGCGCCGGCGATGACCATCGCCCCGTCGTCGAACGCCTCGGAGATGTCGTTGTTCGTGATGGTGCCGCTCGGATCGACCGCCATCGCCGAGAGGATCAGGGCCTCCCACGGGATCACGACGACGCCCCCGCCGTAGGCCGAGAGCGGCATGAGCGCGGCCGTGATGGGAAAGGCCAGCGCCGTGTTCATGAACTGGGTGCGGTAGTTGCCCGCGAACTCGCCCTGGAAGCCGTCCACCAGGAAGATCTTGCCCGCGAACAGACCGAACTGGCGGCTCAAGAACTGCGTGAACGTCAAGTTCGTGAGGCCGCTGGTGTTGTTGTCGAGGTCGGGAATCATCGTGGCGACGTTCACCGGCACGAGAGCGCCGGAATCCTCGTTCACGCTGGTCCCGAAGCTGGTCTGGCCGGAAACCTTGAGGAAACCACCGGGCCAGAGCCCGAGCTTCTGCGTGTCCACGTTGAGGGTGTACTCGGCGTTGCCCCAGAACTCGGCCGCCGTGTTCTTGCCACCGCTCACGCCCTGCGGGGTGAGGAGCAGGTCGGTGTCGAGCACCACGCCCTTCTTGCCCAGGTCGTCGCGCAGGCCCCACCAGCTGCCGGTGAGCCGGGGCCGATCCCAGAAATCGCCGCCCCAGGTGGGCGGGATGTCGACCGGCTGCGCGCTCGAGACGCCCGGGGCGAAGGGCAAGAGCGAGCCGAGCAGCACACCCAAGGCGTGTCGCGTGGTCCGGCGGCGTCTCATCGCGCGTCTCCTCGTCCCCAGTGAATGCCCGCTCGAACCATCAGCGGCAACTCCTCGTGGTCATCGGCGAGCAAACCGGGCGGCCGGGCGAGACTGTCCGTCGATGAAGACGGGCCCGATCGCGAACCTACTCGGGCAGTCCGTTGATGATGTACATGGCGCCGATCAGATGCCCGGCGGTGCTCATGGATCCGAACCACTTCTCGAAGATCGGCACGACCTCCCGCGAGCGATACATGGCGGCGAGGGCCCGATTCACGGAGAGACGGAACGCGGGATCGCCCCGGCGCATCATGAGGCCGTAGGGCTCGTAGGAGAACATGTCGTCCACCAGCGAGAGCTTGGCCGGGTCCTTCGAGGTGCGGCCGATGCCGATCAGGATCACGCGGTCCGAGGCGTAGGCGTCGGCGGCGCCCGAATCCAGCGCGGCCACGCCGGCGGCGTGGTCCTTCACCGGCACCACCGTGGCGGTCACGGTGTGCCGCTTGAGCGCCTCGTCGAGGCTCTTCTCGGTCGTGGTGCCCGGGATGACCGCGACGCGCTTGCCGATCAGCGACATCACGCCCACGATGTTGGAGCTGTCGGTGACGAGCAGGCTCCCGCCGTCCACGAACGTCAGGAGGCTGAAGTCCACCTGCTCCTGGCGCTTCAGCGACGCGGTCGTCGAGCCGCACTCGAGATCCACCGTGCCGTTCATCACCGACGGCATCCGGTTCTCGACGGTGAGCTTGACCCATTTGGTCTGAAGACCCGGCAGCCCGAGCTCCTTGCCGACCGCCGCCGCCACTCGCGTGCAGAGATCCACCGAGTACCCGGCCGGCTTGCCGTCGTCGCCGACGAAGGAGAAGGGGCGCGAGGATTCCCGGTAGCCGAGCGCGATGGTGTTGGTGCGCTTGATCTTCTTGAGCGTCGGCTCCGGCTCGGCGGCGAGCGCGGGCGAGGCCAGCAGGAGGATCGTCAGGAGCAGGGTCAGGGCCCGGATCGTCATGGTCTCCCTCATGCCTTCTTCCAGGTGGAGTCGGGGTTGTACAGCTTCATCGCGCGCGCGACGGCGGCGGTGTCCGGGCCCAGGTCCTTCTCGTAGACGACGCCCTCGTGGTTGACGATGAACGTCATGACGCCCGAGTTGCCATACTGGGCCGGATAGGCCACCAGCGCGAAGCCGCCGATCATGTGGCCGTGCGCCACGTAGTCGTACGCCCCGTCCGACGCAGCCGGTCCCTGCGCGGTCAGGATGCGGTAGTAGTAGCCGTGGTAGGGGATCGGCGTGCGGCCGTCGGCCTTGCGATAGCCCTCACCTCGCGCCTGCGCGACCAGCGGACCCAGCGGGCTGAGCGGCTCGCCGGGCTTCGTGGGCCAGTAGAGGCCGTCCCGCTTTCCCGGCGTGCTGGCGAATCGTGCCGCGTACTCGCGCAGCCCGTCGGCATTGCGGTCCGCCGAGTAGTAGTCGCGCTGCGCGTCGACGTAGGCGAGGCACACCTGAATCACCTCCAGCTCGTTGCGCCCGATCCGGCGATTGAGGATCTCCTCCTTGCCCGCCTGGGTGTCGAAGCGCCACTCCGGCCCGTCCGGGACGAGCGGAATGGGGAACGGGAAGTCTTCCTTGCCCACGTGGAGCACCAGCTTGCCGCCGCCGGCCTCGATGCGGTGCGCCTCGTCGTACTCCGCGCCGAATCGCTGACCGGCGTTGCGATCGGCGATCGCATCCCCCGAGGACACGAGGCTTCGACCCTCCGCCCCCAGCACGTCGACCAGGGCCTTGCGATCGCCCGTCTTGATCGCATCCAGCAGCGCGGTCGTGGCCTGCTCCGGCGTCGTGAACCGCCGCTGCTTCGCATCGGCCGCGTCGCTTGGCGGCCCCGGTGACGAGGCCAGGATCAACACGAGCAGCAGACCGGCGATCCTGCCGATGTTCCTCATCGCCGTCCTCCTCCGCGACCGCCGCCGCCGCCCCCGCCGCCACGAGCGCCACCGCCGCCGCCGCCCCCGCTGAAGCCCCCCGACGGCCTCGTGGCGGCGTTGCGCGAGGAGCCCATGCTCTGGCGGCTCGACTGACCGCGATTGCTGAAGTTCTGTGCGGAGCCGCCGCCCTGCCCCATGCCCTGGAAAGCGCTGCCGCCACCGCCTCCGCCTCGGGCCTGGCCCCCACCACCGCCGCCGAATCCGCCCTCCGCTCGCCCGCCCGCGCCACCGCCTGCTCCGCCGCGATCACCACCCCCGGGCCGATCAGCCGTGGCCGGACGTTGCCCGCCCGCGCCGCCGCCCGGCCGGTCACCGCCGCCGGGTCGATCGCCACCACCGGGTCGGTCACCACCACCCGGTCGGTCAGCGGTCGCGGGACGCTCGCCACCCGCGCCGCCGCCCGGCCGGTCGCCGCCGGCGCCGCCCTGACCTCTTCCGCCGCCGACGTCCTGCCGCCCCTGGTCGGCGCGTCCGCGGAAGTCCTCCCGGGACTGGGCCGCCTGCCGATCGCCGCCGCGATTGTATTTCTGCTGGGTCGCCTGGTCCCGATACTGGGCGCCCTTGCGGTTCTCGGGGTTGTGCTGCCAGCTCTGGCTCTGCCGGTTCGTCTGCCGCTCGGTTCGCTTGGCGGCCACATCGGTCCGGTTCACGTTCTTCGTGAAGTTGTTGTTCTTGTTCACGTCGACGTCCACCTCGCCGCCGCCCCAGTTGCAATTGCCCCAGAGCGCGCCGCCCACGGCCACGCCGGCCGCGAAGGAGAACATCGCGGCGCCCGCCATGTAGCCCGGAGGATAGTAGGCGTACGGCGGATAGGCCGGATATGGCCAGGCCCCGTAGGCCGTGGTCGGGTTGTACGTGGGCACGTACACCACCTGCGGGTTGGTCGGGGCGATCGTGATGACCTGGGCCGGCTGCTGCTGCACGACCACCGTCGAGGATGAGGCCGGAGCAGGTTCCACCGTGACGGTTTGCTCGGGCGTGCTCTTGAGATTGCCCGAGGCCTGCGCGCGCTGCCGCAGGCGCTGGATCGAATCCAGCACGTCCTTCTGCTGCGCGAGGAACGCATCGCCGATCTTCTGTGTCCAGTCGAGCTTGCTGTCCATCATCGACAGCACCTGCGGGAACGTGACGAGGGACTTGACCGCGTCGTCCCAGTCGTACTGCTTGAGCGCCTCGTTCAGGGCATCGCCCTTGAGGCTCGCATTGTCCTTCATGAAGCGCGCGGCCTGCACGACCTCGAGCGGATAGGTCGCGGCCATCAGGACCTGCGCGATTAGCTGGTCCGGGTAGAGCGCGATCGGCGCCGTCAGCTGATCGAGCTGCTCGGCCGTGAACGGGTTGGCCTGCAGCGCGGGGGCGCCAGAGGGCGCGCTACCTGGCGGCGGGGCAGCGGGAGCCGGGCCGGCGGGAGGCGGCGGTGGCGTCTGAGCCGGTGCCAGCGGCGGCACGACCAGGAGAAGCACGGTCACCCAGGCAATGGTCTTGTCAGTCAGGCGCACGGCTCTCCTCCTCGGACACCCAAACCTTGTCTTTCACCGCGCGATTTTGAGGCGAGCAGCCCGGAAACGCCATAAGACTTTGGTCCCATAGCGGACCGATATGTCACCGTGCGCGGCCGGAGCGGCCATCGAAGGCGACCTCGGCGCTCTGATGACACCCCGACGGCCCCGAGAACCGTGCCACCGGCCGCGCCCCGAAACTCCCACCCTGGGCTGCCGTCCGGTGACACGGCGACCGGGCCGGAGGATCCGCAGGCGGCGGTCCCCGCGCCGGTCGAGAGCCGATTGTCGCCGGAGAAACCAGGCACCGCCATCGGACCTTGGTCTCATGACCGAGGCGCGCGCGCCTTCCACAGCACCGACGAATACGTGGCCGACCGGCGCGGATTCTGTGCGACCTTGGTCCCATGGCAGTCCGACGCGGGGCGTGGTGAGATCGGCCAATGGCCTCCCGGCCGGTGCCGATGTCGAGCGGTCCGCCGAGGCTGGAGCAGCCGGTGCAGTGGGCGCTCGGCTTCCGCGCGATCCTGGCCCTGCTGTTCGGCCTGGCGGAGGGCGCGATGCTCCTCTTCGCCTTCTGGCTCCCGCGCATCACCGCGGCCCTCATGGCCACGTTCTTCGCCGGCTTCGCGCTCATCGACGGCCTCGTGGCCCTGTTTGCGGCCGCGTGGGGACTCACCCGAGGTGGCCGGTGGCGGCTGCTCGCGTGCAAGGGCCTGACGGGAGTCGTCGCGGGCGTCCTGGTGCTGTTCTTCGCGTGGTGGCTGAAGCCGCTGGTGGTTCTCGCCTGGTGGGCGATCATCACGGGCGTGCTGCAGGTGATCGAGGCCATGGTGTTACGGGGCAGCTGGCGCGGCCGGCCGCTGATCGTGGCCACCGCGGTGATCTCGCTGATCTTCGGGGTGCTGATCCTCGCGCGGCCGCCTCAGGACCTCATGACCCTGGCCCTGCACGTCGCCGCCTTCGGGCTGCTGCTGGGCATCCTGCGCGTGATCCTCGCCTTCCGCATCCAGAGCCCCGACCTGGTCTGACTCAGAACCCGACCAGGCGCTCGCTCACTCCCCACAGCCGCGCGGCCAGCGCCCGATCGTAGGACGCCGGGCTCGAGCGGCGCGCCCGCCGGCCCGCGAAGTATTGACCGGTCACCGTCGCCACCTCGGGCGCCGAGGCCAGGTACACCGACGTGGCCGCGCCGCTCGCCGGGCTGCGCAGGAGCGGGCGCGCGAGCCGCGAGAGGATGCGAATGAGGGACGGCCCACGGCTGGCGAACGCGGTGCCGACCAGGCCCGGGTGCAGGCAGTTCGCGGTCACCCCGGTGCCGTCCAGTCGTCGCGCCAGCTCGTAGGTGAACAGGACGTTGGCGAGCTTCGACTGCGCGTAGGCCTTCCAGCCGTCGTACGCCACCTCGCCCATGAGGTCGTCGAAGCGGATCGAGCCCCAGCGATGCGCCTCCGAGGAGACGTTGACCACGCGTGCGGGAGCGCTGGCCAGGAGCGTGGGCTGGAGCAGGCGCGTCAGCAGGAAGTACGCGAGGTGGTTCACCGCGAAGGTGTTCTCGAAGCCGTCCTCGGTGACGAGGCGGTCGCGCAGGGCCAGCCCGGCGTTGTTGACCAGGACGTCGATGCGCGGCAGCGCGGCCTGCAGCTCCGCGGCCACCGCCCGGATCGCCCGCTGCGACGACAGGTCGGCGACGAAGAGCGAGACCGCGTCGTGGCCGGCGCGGCGCCGGATCTCGGCGAGCGCGGCCTCGCCCCGGTCGCGCGTGCGGCAGACCATCGCGACGGTGGCGCCGCCCTTGGCGAGCGCGACCGCGGTCTCCTTGCCGATCCCCGAGGTCGCGCCGGTGACCACGCAGATCATCGGCGGAAGACGGCGTACGACGGGACCGGCGGGCGATCCGGGAACACGAGCCGGAAGGCGCGCGCCAGGGCCGCGCGCGCGGCGGGCCGGCCCCCCTTGACGTAGAAGTACCGCGAGGCCGCGCGGCACCCCAGGCGCGCCTTGAACATGTCGGCGGTCTGCCCCACCTCGATGCGCTCGGGGCCGCGGCGCAGGGCGTCGTCCAGCTGGTGGTACATCAGGTTGAAGTACAGATCGGCGTCGCGTGCGACGGAGTAGTCCATCCCGCAGAACAGGAAGTGGTGCACCCGGCCGTCCATCATCCCCCAGTTGAAGGCGACGATGCGCTCGCCGTCGGAGATCGCGGTGAGGCTGACCAGGCCGGGAAGCCGGCGCGTCAGCTCCCGGAAGAACTCGACGGGCAGCGTCTCGAGCTTCACGGTCGCCCGGGCGACGACGGCTTCGTAGAGGCGGTGCACGTCGGCGGTGTAGACGCGCCGGATCTCCTCGGGATCGCGCAGGTGGACGACGCGCAGCCCGGAGGCGCGGAACTTCCGCTCGGAGCGGCGGACGTCGCTGCGGTAGTGCGAGGTGAGCGCGGCGCAGTAGGCCGCGAAGTCGGCGAAGCGGCCGTCCAGCTCGTGCATCGGCGGGGACTCCGCGCGCCGGTAGCCCCGCGCCCGCAGCGGCGGGTCCAGGCGCGCCGCCGCCGATTCGTCGAACTCCTTCCAGACCACCAGCCAGGCTCCCTCGCGCGCGGCGGCCTGCTCGACCGCCTCGCCCAGCGCGTCGATCACCATCGCGGCGTCGGCCCCCGGCGCGATGGCGAGATGGCTCTGGCCCAGCGACACCGGGAGGCCCACGAAGAACGTCCGCAGCAGCCCGAGCCGCGGCAGCGCGAAACGAATGCCGCGCACGACGGACTGCACGCCGGGCCCGGCCAGCGTGGTGACGTCGACCGGGAACGAGCAGAGCGAGGCCCACGCCTGCGGGCGCGTCGCCTCGTCGTACACGAGCGCGTGGAAGAAGCGCGCCTGCCCGCGGAACGCGTGCTCGACCGCGCCGAGGAACCGCGAGTCCATGAACACGTGGCCCGCGATCTCACGGCCCGTCGCCCAGTCCGCCGCGGGCAGATCGCCGGCACTGTCGACGAGGCGGACGTGGTAGCGGGCCGTCCCCGCCGTGCGGGCGGGCGCATCCGGGAGCGCGGGGGCGGCCGGCCGCGCGGGCGGCGCGGCCACCTCAGGCAGTCCGCGGCCGCTGGTGCTGCGAGGACCCGAGGCCCATCAAGCGTGCGGCGGAGGTGTTCGCGCCGACGTCGCCCACCGTGAAGCCGTGCTTCTCCGCCATCGCCATCGCGTGCCGGACGCTCTCGGCGGTCACCGGTCCGATCGACGTGGCCTTCCACGTCCCCTCGAGGCCCATGAGCAGGGTCTCGGCCATGCAGGCGAACACGTGCCCGGGCGGGAGCGGGACCCCGCCGACCGAGAAGTGCGTGTCCAGCGGCAGCCGCACCACGCCGCCGGTCACCACCAGCACGTCGGGCCGCTCGGCCGCGACCGCGTCGGACACGTCGGCGGGCAGCGAGATGTCGCAGATCACCGCGGGGCCGCGGCCGAGGTGACGCGGGTGGATGAGCGGCTCCGGGGTGTTCGACGCCGACACGATGAGCGGGCAGCCGGTCAGCGCGGCGAGATCGTCCACCACCCGGACGACGCGGCCGGGGGCGGCGGCCTCCACCGCGGCCACGATGGGGGCAATCTTCGGCGAGCGCAGGTTCCGCACCACCAGCACGACCTCACGCACCTCGGGGGCCATCAGCACCGCGTAGGTGCTCGCGATGTTGCCGGCCGCCCCCACCACCGCGAGCCGGCTCGCGGCCGGATCGATGCCGCGCCGGCGCGCGGCCTCGCGCAGCGCGGCCACGCCCATGCCGACGGTCAGCGCGTTTCCGGTGGTCAGCGCGACGCCGTTCGTGCGGACGCGCCGGCAGTTCGCGGTCACGATCGAGGTGTAGCCGCCGAACCCGACCGCGCTGCAGCCGGCGTCCTTCGCGACCTGGACCGCCGCCTCGATCTTCTCGGCGATCCAGCGGGAGTTCTTCGCGTCCCGCGCGCGGGCGAACTGCCGCGACGTGATGTCGAGCCCGACGAAGCTCAGGTGGACCTCCTCGCCGGTCAGCGAGCGGACGTGGATGCGATCGAAGACCATCGGGTCCACGATGGGCGCGGTCCGATCGAGGTACTCCTCGAGGCCGGCCGGGGAGAAGGATCGATACGAGGGATCCACCATGGTCACGTGCTCGTCGAGCAGCAGATGGCCGATGAAGCCGACCCGCCGCGCGGTGCGCGGGTCCTCCTGGACATCCGGACGGGGCGCGACCGGGCCCTCCGTCGTCGCGCCGCCCATGAAGCCCACGGTGTGCCCGGCGATCGCGGCCACGTTCTCGGCGCGCAGCAGCGCGCACAGCTCCTCGACGCCCCGCACGAACCGGGCGAGCGCCTCCTCGCTGACGTAGGCCGAGGGCTCGAGCCGCAGGGTCCTCGGATCGCCGAGGGTCGGGGCCACCCGCACGCGATGGACGTTCAGCAGGTAGGCCGACGCGACGTAGCCGAGGTAGCTCTGGCGCGAGAGCATCCGCAGGCTGTACGACCTCGCGTCGGCGTGGTCGTGCAGCTCGAACCCCACCATGAGCCCGAACCCGCGAACGTCCTTCACCTGGTCGGGGAAGCGCGCCTGGACTCCACGCAGCGCGGCGAGCAGGAACGCGCCGCGGGCCCGGCAGCGGGCGGGCAGGTCGTCGCGGTCGATGAGGCGGAGGGCCTCGAGCGCGATCGCGCAGGCGTACTCGTCCTCCGCGAAGGTCGAGGTGTGGCGGAGCGAGAACTCGTTCACGAAGCGGCTCCGCCGGACGAGGAGTGCGCCGATCTTGGCGATGCCGCCGCCCAGCGACTTCGAGAGGCAGAGATAGTCCGCCGCGAGCCCGAGGGTTTCGGACGCGAGGAACGTGCCGGTGCGACCCATGCCGCTCTGGATCTCGTCGACGATGATGGGGACGCCGGCCGGAGGGCAGGTCGCCATCACCCACTCCACGAACGCCGACGGCAGCTGCCGGATGCCTCCCTCTCCGGCCACCGGCTCCAGCAGGATCGCCGAGACCGAATCGATCTCGGCCGCCGCCGCCTTCCAGTCCTCGGGATCGTGGGGATCGAGGAAGCGCACCTGCGGGCCGCGCCCCTGATAGGGCTCGCGATAGGACCACGTGAACTGGATCGATCCCAGCGTCTTGCCGTGAAACGCGCCGCGCACCGCCCACAGCGTCGGCCGCGGGCGCTCCAGCAGGGCGTGCTTGATCGCGGCCTCGACGCTCTCGGTCCCCGAGTTGGTCAGGGTCACCACGTAGTCGCCGAGCCGCCGGCAGAGCGCCTCGGCGAGGCGGGCCGCGCCGGCGCGGATCGAGGCCTGCGCCTGGAAGGGAACCTGCTGGTCGAAGCAGTGGCGGGCGGCGGCCACCAGGTCTGGATGGTGGTGGCCGAACAGGTTCGCCCCGTAGCCGCCCACCAGATCGACGACGGGGACGAGCAGCCCGTCGCGCCGCATCCAGATGGTGTCGCCCTGCGCGCGCTCGTAGACCGCATCGAGCCCGATGGCGGAGAGCAGCGGCACGACGCCGGGACGGCAGAAATGACCGTAGGCGTCGACCGGATCGCGGGAGCCCTCGTCGTGCTCGCGTTCGACGATCGCCGGATCCGGAGCCGATCCGTTCGCCGAGCCCGCGCGCGCGGAGATCACGCGCAGCTTTCCCGTCCTGCGCCGGGGCGCGGGCGTTCCGGTCACATCGGGAGGTGGCATCGCGCTCCTTGTCGCGTTCTGGGTGCCGACGTCAGGTACGAGCATGGAATATGAACGGAGTTTCCGATACTGTCAATTTTTCCAGGTCACGGTGAGAGCCGCTTCACGAAGATCCGATAGGTCTTGTAGTGGCGGCCTCCCGCCTTCTTGATCGTGCGGTTCATGAGAACGTTATCCTCCAGCACCCACGACAGCTCGGCGCGCGCGATGCCGTCCCGCGCAGCTCGCCGGTGGATCTCGCGGATGAGCACCGCCTCGAGGCCCCGCCGGCGGTACTCGGCGACAACGCCGAGCAAAATCACGCGGATGCAGCTGACGCGCCGCAATCCTCGCAGGAGCTGGAAGACGGCCAGCGGGGTGAGCCGGCCCTTGAGGCGGATGAGGATCTCGTTGACGTCCGGGACCGCCAGACCGAAGGCCACCGGCTCGAACGCCTCGCCGCGACGGGCCTCGACGAAGAGGGCGAATCGCGGGTCGATGATCTGCTTGAGCGTCCGGGCCCGCCAGGCGATCTCGGCGGGATCGAGCGGCATGAAGCCCCAGTTCCGCTCCCACGCCGAGTTGTAGATGCGCTGCACGATCAGGACCTCGTCGTCGAAGCGGCGCAGGTCCACGCGGCGAAGCCGGAAGTCGTCGCTCGCCTCGATCGCGTCGGCGATGCGGGCGATCGGCGGTCGCACCTCCTGGCTCGACAGGAACTCGTAGGCCAGCAGGTCCTGCTCCTTCCCATAGCCGGCCTGCTCCAGCAGCCGTGCGTGATACGGCGGGTTGTACGGCATCTGGACGACCGGCGGCGAGTCGAAGCCCTCCACCAGGCAGCCGCACTCGTCGTCCATGGACGGGCTGATCGGGCCGCGGATCGCGGCCAGCCCGCGCTCGCGCGCCCACCGCTCGGCGGCACCCAGCAGCGCGCCCGCGCACGCCGAATCGTCGACGGATTCGAAGAAGCCGAAGACGCCGGTCCGCTCCGGCGGCATCGGGTCCTGCCGGCGATCGTGAGCCGCGGCGATCCGCCCCACGATCTCGCGCCCGCGGCGCGCGACGAACAGGGCGATCTCGGCGTGGCGGTGCCAGGGATTGATCGCCGGATCGAGCAGCCGATGAACGTCGCGGCGCAGTGGAGGAACGTACCGGGGATCGCCGCGGTAGAGACGGGCCGGCACCGCGATGAACCGGCGACGGTGGGCGCGCCGCGACGGGTCCAGCGCGATCACCTCCACCGGTGAGGTCATGCGTGAGCCGATCCGCCCGGGGCCGAGGCGTCGAGGATCCGCATCCACGCGGGCGACGGCACGCGGTGACGATCGTAGAAGCGCTCCAGGCGCTTTCGCGCGGGTCGGCCTCTCCGGAGGCCGAGGAAGTCGGCGGCGTCGCCGCCGCGGAACGCCGAGCCGCCGCGGTCCGCGTCGACACGCTGGATCTCGCGCGCGCTCCCCTCGAGCGAGCGGCGCATCCAGTCGATGCCGTGCATGAGCGGTGCGCCGGCGCCGGACTCGGCGAAGGCGGGCGCGGCCGCGCGGCGCATCCCGAGCCGGAGACCCGGGTGACGGACGAGGAGGGCCGCCGTCCGAGCGGGCGAGGTGGCCGGCGTCACGACGGCCACCTCCTCGCGCGCGCACCAGTCGAGCAGCGCGTGGAGCGGACGATCGTTCGGGACCGCGGCGAGGGCGAGCGGCGCGGCGAGCGTCACGCCCGCGAAGCCGCGATGCTCCACCGCATCCCGGACGAAGGCGAGCGCCTCGCGCGCGTCGGCCGGCTCGCCCGGATCGACGGGAAGCAGCGGATGCAACTGCCCGCCGCACAGGCGCACGAGGCGGGCGATCGCGATCAGCTGGTCGCGCCGCGACGTCGGCGGCGCGCTGCGGCGCGGCTCGCCGTCGAACACGGCCACCGTCGGCACGACGAGATCGGCGAGGCCGGCGCCCGGCTGGAGCAGGTCCCGGACGGTCAGGTAGCGATGGTACGTGTAGCGGCGGAAGGCGGCCAGCGGGCGGATCGCGAGCAGCGCGCGCTCGGGGCCGTCGGCGCCGAGCAGGAAGTCGACATCGCGCGGCTCGAGCGCGCCCGCGCCGGCGATCCGCGCGAGACGCGCCGCGGCCTGGCCGCCCAATTCGGCGCGCGCGCGGGGCATCAGCCGATCGAGGTAGAGGCGGAAGAACTCGGTGCCCGGCAGCACGACCGGAAGCGCGTCGCGGAATCGCCGGTCGGCCGCTTCCAGATCGGCGCGGATCGGGGCGTCGTCGCGCTCCGCGAGCGCGGGCCCGCGTCGACGCGCCAGCTCGTCCAGGCGCCACGTCTCGTCGGCGCCGGACGGGGCCAGGGCCCACGCGAGCGCCTGGGCGAGGTCCGCGCCGGCGCGAATGAGGTCGGCGTGCTCGGGATGGGCCGGCGCGATCACCCGATCGAAGAGGCGGGCGAGCTGCACGTCCTGGCCGTTGAACAGCCGGCTGTGCACGTCGATCCGGATGCCGCCCGCCGCCTCGTCCACCGACGTCGCTCCGGGCGATCGCCGCGACGCCGGGGCCAGCCCCGGCGCGCCGAGCCCCAGCACGCTCAGGCCACCGAGACCGGCCAGGAGGAATCGACGCCGAGACAGCGCGGCCTCGGCTCGCGGCCGGGCGCTCGAACCGGACGGGCCCGTCACGTCGGCCTCAATCGTCGGCGACGTGCCCGGCCGCGAGATCGGCCATCGCCATCACCGTCCAGTGCGGGTTCACGCCGAGGCTGGTCGGGAACACGCTGGCGTCGACCACGTAGAGATCGCGGGTGTGATGCACGCGGAAATCGGGCCGGACGACACCGCGCGCATCCGCGGACAGGCAGTTGCCACCCTGCGGGTGGGCGGTGCTGATCTGGATGTCGCCGAAGGAGTCGAGCGCCGCGATGCGCGCGCGGTAGGTCTCCGGAGTCAGACTCCAGTCGCGCAGGGTGTTGACGAGCACGCGCCGCGGCGACGGAGTGGAGGCGAAGAACAGCTCGCAGGTTCGCGTCAGGCCCCGCTTGAGCCGATCGAGGTCCTCGCTCCCCAGCCGGATCCAGATCTGCTCGGGGTCGAAGCGCGCGTCGACCTTCGAGCCCGCGGTCGAGCCGACGAGCGGCGAGGCGCACGCGTAGTGGGCGTAGCGGTCCAGGTTGGCCTGCAGGTCGTCCATCCAGCCCGGGAGGGCGAGGGACTGGGTCGCGGGCGGGCTGAACCACGTCTCGATCACGAAGCCGTCGCGGGGCAGATCCTCGACGCAGTAGTGGCCCATCTGCAGCCCGTCGAAGGCGCGCACCGGCGCCTCGTAGTCGGCGTGCACCGGGCTCACGAAGTTGAACGAGAATCGCTCGCCGATCGGCAGCTCGAGCGGGGCGAGGGCCGTCGTGCGGCCGAGCAGCGCGCTGCTGCCCACCGCGCCGGCGGCCACCACGACGCGGCGGCCGCGGATGGTCCCGCGATCGGTCCCCCCGCGGGTGGGCTCGACCCGCACGCCCTCGGCGCGGTAGGCGGTGGTGCGCACCACGAGCTCGCGCGCCCGCCGCCCCGCGAAGACGCGCAGGCGGCCGGTGGCGGCCGCGGACGGCAGCAGGGTCTGGAGCACGGTGCGCTTGCGCAGGTACGCGCACGCGAGGTTGCAGTAGCCGCAGCCGAGGCACGCTTCGATGTTGACCGAGCACGCGTGCAGCGACCCTTCGGCGCCGAGGGCCTTGGCGCCGCCGGCCAGGAAGCGCGCCGACGGATTGACCCAGCCGTCGGGCACCGCGGAGGTGACGGAGGCGATCCGCAGCTCGGCCGCGATGCGGTCGTAGGCCTCGTCCAGCGCCGGGGCGGCGGCCCAGGCCGCGCCGAACTCGCGGGCCCACTCCGCGCGCCGGTGATCGGGCATGCGGAAGCAGACCGCGTTGTTGATGACGCTCGAGCCGCCCACGCATTGTCCCTGCAGCACCACCATGCGGCAGTCGCCCGCGGCGGGCTGCAGCCCGGCGTCCTTGTAGTAGCGGAGCAGGTTGTCCAGCTCGTCGTGGGGCCGCGGCCGGCCGGCGCCGGCGCCGTCATAGCGCTCCGGCACGTAGTCGCCCGCCTCGATCAGGGCCACCGTGCGGCCGCGCGCGGTGAGCCGCTCGGCCAGCACCGAGCCCGCCGCGCCGGAGCCGACGACCACCACGTCGTAGACCTCGTCGGGAATCGGCTCGGACGGCGCGACGATCGCGGCGCGCGGGAGCCGCGGCTCGGACGGCACCGCCGCCCCGCGGCTCCGCGGCCGATCCTCGAAGACCTCGTAGCCGAGGGCCTGCGCGGCGAGCGGCCGGCCCGTCTCGTCGAGCGTGGCGTAGAGCACCACGGTGGCCAGCCGCTGGGCGAATCGCGCGAGGTCGCGAAGCGGCGGCAGGCTCGACTCCACCGCGCTCAGCCGTCGGCGGACGGGCTCGCGGCGGCCCCCGGTGCCGACCAGGAGCGCGCCGAGCACGGTCAGGCCGGTGTCGAGCAGGCTCGCGCGCGGGGAGCCGGTGGCCCGGAAGGCGGCGAGGAACTCGACCGCGCGGCGGGTGGCCGCGTCGAGGCCGATCGGACAGGCGGGCGGCCGGAAGGCGTCGATCAGCGCGCGGAGGGTCTGGGCCTCCTCGGCGCGCGCGTCCGCGCTCACGGCCGCATCGCGGCCAGCGCCTCGTCGTGGAGCAGCCCGTTGCTCGCGCAGACGGTCCTGCCGTAGATGCCGGAGCCGCCGTCGAGATCGGTGACGCGGCCGCCCGCCTCTTCCACGATGACCTTCAGCGCGGCCACGTCCCACGCCTTCACGGTGGTGGAGAGCGCGATCTCCCCCTGTCCCTCGGCCACCCAGAGGTAGGCGGAGAAATCGCCGAAGCCGCGCTGCACCTGCGTGCGGTCGCTGAGCCGCAGGAAGCCGTCCCAGTACGCGCTGCGCTTGAGGAAGTTGATCGACGAGTGGACCACCAGCGCGCGCTCGAGCGCGTCGACCGGGGACACGCGAATCCGCTGGCCGTCGCGCCACGCCCCCTGCCCGCGCCAGGCGGTGTGCAGCACGCCGGTCACCGGCTGGAACACCACCCCGGCGGTCACCGCCCCCGCCTCCTCGAGCCCGATGAGCACGGCCCAGGTGGGAATGCGCCGGACGAAGTTCCGGGTCCCGTCGATGGGATCGATGATGAAGCGGCGCGCCCGCGGGCCGGACTCGCCGAGCTCCTCGCCGAGCACGCCGTGGTCGGGACACCGGCTCCGCAGCACCTCTGCGATGGCGCGCTCGGCCGCGCGGTCGGCCTCGGTGACCGGCGACCGATCGGCCTTCAGCGACACCGCGAAGTCCCGGCGATAGTGCTCGAGGGCCAGCGCGCCGCCCGCGCGCGCCGCCTCCACCATGACCTCGAGTCGCGGATCCACGCGGGCCGCTCAGCCTCGGCGCAGCGTCGGGTTGCGCAGCTCCAGCAGGTCCTGGGCGCGGATCGCGATGTTGCCCTTCACGTCGGGCTGGGCCGGCACGATGTAGAAGCGCCCCTCGCGGATGCCCGCGACGACCTGCTCGGCCACCTCCGACGGCGGATAGCCGCCGACCAGCCGATTCGACAGCGCCTGGCCGAAGGCCTGGGCCTGCGGGCCGGCCTTGCCGTGGTCGGCCAGGCTCTCCGGGCGGTTGCGCGACGAGCGCATGATGTTGGTGTCGATGAGGCCGGGGCAGACCACCGACACACCGATCGGGGCGCCGGTCACGGCCAGCTCCTTGTACATCGACTCCGACAGCGCGACCACGCCGTGCTTGGTCACGTCGTACACCGACATGAACGGCGCGGTGGTGAGCCCGGCCATCGACGCGGTGTTGACGATGTGGCCCTCGTCGCCGCCGGCCAGCATCCGGGGCAGGAACGCGCGCACCCCGTGGATGACGCCCCACAGGTTGACGCCGATCACCCACTGCCAGTCGGCGAGCGTGTGCTCGTGAGCCGCGCCGATCACCGCGACGCCGGCGTTGTTGCAGACCACGTGGGCCGCGCCGAACGCGCGGTAGGTCTCGACCGCGAGCCGCTCGACCTCCTCCGGACGCGAAACGTCCACTCGCGTCGCGTGGATCGGCGCCTTCTCCCGCAGGCCCTCGGACGCGGTGGCGAGCGCGGCCGCCTCGATGTCGGCCATGACCACCTTCATGCCCTCCGCCGCGAAGCGCTCGGCCAGCGCCAACCCGATACCGCTCGCCGCGCCCGTCACCACCGCCACCCGCCCCTGGAGGCTCTTCACGTCGCTAGCTCCTTTCTCCCGCCGGAAGCTTACCGTGCTCCTCGTGCGCCTTGCGCGCTTCGTCCGCCGCCGCCCGCAGCGCCGCGCTCCGCTGCTCGAGCGCCCGCAGCGTCCGACGCATCGCTTCCACCCGCTGCTCCGCGCGGGTCGCCGCCCGCGCCGCCTGCTGCGCCTTGCGCTCCAACCCCCGCGCCTGGCGCGCCGCGCTCCGCGCGGCCCGCGCGTGCTGCCGCGCGAGCCGCCGGGCGTCGGCGGGCGCGGCCGCGGGCGAGTGACCCTCGCCGCGCGCCTTCGAGCGGGCCGAGGCGGACCGCGGGCGAGCGGGTCGGGCGTCGAGGAACTCGGCCGGCACCGGCGCGCCGGTGAGCACCGCGAAGCCGGGATCGGTCAGCTCCTCGCTCAGCCGGCCCGCGCCCAGGTCGGCCCGCCGCCCTCGATCGGTCACCGCGGCCTGCAGCGTGCTGCGGATCCGGCGATCGATGGCTCCCGACACACCGGAGCCGGCCTCGCGCAACGCTGCCGTCGCCGCGCGCATCAGCGGGTCGAACGCGGCCCGGTACTCGGCGGTGGCCGCGCGGAGATCGCCCCGTCCCAGCTGCGCCCGGCGCAGGCGGTCCACCGACTCGGCCAGCGCGGCCAGCTCACGCGGGTGCGTGGTCGCGGCCCGGTTGAGCGCCCACACCACCGGGCTCGGCCGCCGCAGACGCGAGACCTCGCGCGCGGCCGCGGTCTTGCCCTCGCGCGCGAGCCGCGCCGCCAGGGCCTTGCGCGCGCCCACGAACTCCCGCGGCGGCACGTTGCGGAGCGCGTCGGTCGGCGATCGCTTCACGGAAGCACTCTAGCGCATCCCGACCCGCCCGCGAGACAACCGGGCGCGCTATGCTATGGCGCGCCGCCGCCTCGCCGGGGCGGCCCATTCCACGTGCGCGAGAGGAGAGAGCCCCATGAGCCCGTCCGAGACTGCCGACGATGGCCGCCGCTTCAAGCTGCTCACCGAGGCGACGATGACGGCCCGTCAGCGCGAGAGCTATCAGGCCATCGTGTCGGGACCGCGCAAGGGCGCGACCGGCCCGTTCAACGCGCTGCTGCGGAGCCCGGAGGTCGCCGACCGGGTGCAGAAGGTCGGCGAGTACGTACGATTCCACAGCACGATCCCCGCCGCGCTCAACGAGATGGCGATCCTCATCACCGGCCGCTTCTGGGGCGCGCAGTTCGAGTTCTGGGCGCACAGCCGCCTCGCCCGCACCGCGGGGCTGAGCGCCGCGGTCATCGACGCGATCGCGGAGGGACGCCGGCCGGAGTCGATGACCGACGACGAGCGGATCGTCCACGACTTCTGCACCGAGCTGTTCCACGACAAGGCGGTCTCCGACGCGTCGTTCGCGGCGGTGGTCGGCCGGTTCGGCGAGCAGGGCGTCATCGATCTGATCGCGGCGAGCGGGTACTACTCGATCGTGTCGATGGTGCTGAACGTGGATCGCTACCCGCTGCCCGCCGGAGAGAGGGCGCCGCTGCGCACCCCTTGACAGGGATGGTGGGCTCTCGTAACGTGCCCGCGCAACGAGGCTTTGCCGGACACCGGAAGGTCTCTTTCATGATGTTCCCGGCTCATCTCATCCAGAAGGGAGTCACCACCATGATTCCGGGCGCTTTCGAGTACCACACACCCAGCACGATCGGGGAGGCCACCGCGCTGCTCGCCCGGCTGGGCGACGACGCCAAGGTGCTCTCGGGCGGCCAGAGCCTCATCCCGATGATGAAGCTCCGGCTCGCGCAGCCGAAGCATCTCGTCGACATCAACGGCCTGCCCGGGCTGGCCTACGTCCGCGAGGACGGCGGCGCGCTGCGGATCGGCGGGCTGACGCGCGAGGCCGACCTCGAGGAGTCCGACGTGGTCCAGCGACGATACCCGCTGCTCGCGGACACCTGCCGGGCCATCGCGGATCCGCTCGTCCGCAACCTGGCGACGGTGGGAGGCAACCTCGCCCACGGCGATCCCGCCAACGACCATCCGGCCACCATGCTGGCCCTGGGCGCCGAGGTCGTCGCGGTCGGGTCGGGCGGCGAGCGGAAGATCCCGATCGACTCGTTCTTCACCGGGCCGTTCACCACCGCGCTCCGGCCCGACGAGATCGTGGTGGAGGTCCGCGTGCCCGTCCCGAAGGGGGGCAGCGGCGGCGCGTACGTGAAGATGGAGCGGAAGGTCGGTGACTTCGCCACCGCGGCGGTGGCGGTGCAGATCACCCTGGGTGCGGGCGGCGTCTGCGAGCGGGCCGGGATCGGGCTCACCAACGTCGGGTCCGTGCCGATCAAGGCCACGAAGGCGGAGGCCGCGCTCGTGGGCAAGCGGCCCGACGAGGCCGCCATCAAGCGCGCGGCCCAGCTCGCCGCGGAGGCCGCAGAGCCCCAGGAGGACCTGCGAGGATCGGTCGCGTACAAGAAGGATCTGGTGCGGGTCCTGACCGCCCGGGCGCTCGCCAAGGCGATCGAGCGCGCGCAGAAGGGAGGCTGAGACGATGCTCGTCAAGGTCGCGATCAACGGCGAGAAGCACGAGGCGGACGTCGAGCCGCGCCTCCTGCTGGTGCACCTCATCCGGGAGACGCTGCGGCTGACCGGCACCCACATCGGGTGCGACACCACGCACTGCGGGGCCTGCACCGTCTTGCTGGACGGGCGCCCGATCAAGTCGTGCACGATGTTCGCGGTGCAGGCCCACGGGCGCGAGATCACCACCGTCGAGGGCCTCGAGCAGGACGGCAAGCTTCACCCGCTGCAGGAGTCGTTCATGTCCGAGCACGGGCTGCAGTGCGGCTACTGCACGCCGGGCATGCTCATGACCAGCGTGGCCTTCTTGAAGAAGAACCCCAAGCCCACCGAGGACGAGATCCGCTGGGCGATCTCCGGCAACCTGTGCCGGTGCACCGGTTACGTGAACATCGTCAAGGCCATCCAGCACGCGGCGGCCACGATGCAGGGAGGCGCATGATGGCACCCAGGACGACGCCCGAAGTCGGCGGGATGGGGCATTCGATCAAGCGCAAGGAAGACCCGCGCTTCATCCGGGGCAAGGGCACCTACGTCGACGACGTCGTGCTGCCCGGCATGCTCTATCTCGACATCGTGCGAAGCCCGTTCGCGCACGCGAAGATCAAGAAGATCGACACCGCGAAGGCCACCGCGATCCCCGGCGTCCTCGCGGTCATCACCGGTAAAGATCTCGAGAAGTACAACCTGCACTGGATGCCGACGCTCATGTCGGACACCCAGATGGTGCTGCCGGTCGAGAAGGTGATGTACCAGGCGCAGGAGGTGGCCGCGGTGCTGGCCACCAGCCGCTACGCGGCCGCCGACGGCGCCGCCGCGGTGGAGGTCGAGTACGAGCCGCTGCCGGTGGTGGTCGATCCGAAGAAGGCGCTCGAGCCGGGCGCCCCGGTGCTGCGGACCGACAAGAAGGACAAGAAGGACAACCACATCTGGCACTGGGAGTGGGGCAACAAGGCAGAGACCGAGCGCGCCTTCGCCGAGGCCGACGTGACGGTGAAGGAGGACATCTACATCCCGCGCATCCACGTGGCGTCGATCGAGACCTGCGGCTGCGTGGCCCATTTCGACAAGGTCAACGACAAGCTCACGGTGTGGATGACCACGCAGGCCCCCCACGCGATCCGGACCGTGTTCGCGCTGGTGGCCGGGCACGTCGGGCTGGCCGAGCACAAGATCCGCATCATCTCCCCGGACATCGGCGGCGGCTTCGGCGGCAAGGTGCCGGTGTACCCCGGCTATGTCATCGCGGTGGCCGCCTCGGTGCTGACCGGCAAGCCGGTGAAGTGGATCGAGGACCGCATGGAGAATCTCCAGGCGGACTCCTTCGCCCGCGACTACCACATCACCGCGGAATTGGCCGCGAAGAAGGACGGCACCCTGACCGCGCTGCGGATCAAGACGCTGGCCGACCACGGCTACACCGACGCGGCGGCCAACCCGTCCAAGTTCCCCGCCGGCCTCTTCCACGTCTGCACCGGGTCCTATGATCTGAAGGCCGCGCACGTCGAGGTCGACGGCGCCTACACCAACAAGCCGCCGGGCGGCATCGCCTATCGCTGCTCGTTCCGGGTCACCGAGGCGGTGCACACCATCGAGCGGATGGTCGACATCATGGCCCACCAGCTCGGCACCGATCCGGCCGAGTTCCGGATGAAGAACTTCGTCAAGCCCGAGCAGTTCCCCTACAAGTCGGCGCTGGGCTGGGAGTACGACAGCGGCAACTACGCGGGCGCGCTGCAGAAGGCGATGGAGCGCATCGGCTACGCCGAGCTGCGCCGCGAGCAGGCCGAGAAGCGCAAGCGCGGTCAGCTGATGGGCATCGGGATCTCGAGCTTCACCGAGATCGTGGGCGCGGGGCCATCGAAGCACTTCGACATCCTCGGGCTCAAGATGTTCGACAGCTGCGAGATCCGCATCCATCCCACCGGCAAGGCGATCGCCCGCTTCGGCACCAAGTCGCAGGGCCAGGGACACGAGACCACCTACGCGCAGATCCTGGCCGAGGAGCTGGGCATCCCGGCCAAGGACATCCAGGTCGAAGAGGGGGATACTGACACCGCGCCCTACGGCCTGGGCACCTACGCGAGCCGCTCCACCCCGGTGGCGGGCGCCGCGGCCGCCATCGCTTCCAGAAAAGTCCTGGACAAGGCGCGCAAGATCGCCGCGTACCTGCTGGAGGCCGCGCCCGAGGACCTCGTGTACGAGCCGGGCAAGTTCTCGGTCAAGGGCGCGCCCAACCGCGTGAAGACCATCCAGGACATCGCCTTCGCGGCCTACACCAATCACCCGCAAGGCATGGAGGCCGGGCTCGAGGCGGTGAGCTACTACGACCCGCCGAATCTCACCTACCCGTTCGGCAGCTACATCTGCGTGGTGGACATCGACACCGGCACCGGCGACGTGAAGGTGCGCCGGTTCGTGGCCATCGACGACTGCGGCAACATCATCAACCCCATGATCGTGGAGGGGCAGATCCACGGCGGGCTCACCATGGGCCTCGCCCCCGCCCTGCTCGAGGAGATCTCCTACGACGAGTACGGCAACGTGCAGGGCGGCAGCTTCATCGACTACCTGCTGCCCACCGCGGTCGAGACGCCGAAGTGGGAGACCGGCAACACGGTGACGCCGTCGCCGCATCACCCACTCGGCGCCAAGGGCGTCGGCGAGTCCGCGACGGTGGGCGCGCCCGCGGCCATCGCCAACGCGGTGGTCGACGCGCTCTGGCATCTCGGCGTGCGTCACATCGACATCCCGATCACGCCGCCCAAGATCTGGAAGCTCCTGCGCGCCAAGGGCATCACGGACTAGATCCAGAAACAGGCACACGGTGCAATCAGGCGCGCAGCGCTCGATGAGTGCGGTGGGGGGGCATGGGGGAGGAGCGCCGCCGCTCCCCCTTCAGATCAAGAAGTCAGGGCTGCGGCCCCAGCGGCACTTCCCCGACCGCGCAACCTGCACCCCCTGGCCGGGCGCCCGGCATGCCTGAAGACCTGCTGATACTCGCGGCCGAGCTGCGCAGCCGGGGCGAAGCGTTCGCGCTGGCGACGGTGGTGCGGTGCGAGCGGCCGACGTCGGCGAAGCCCGGGGCCAAGGCGCTGATCCGACCGGACGGCAGCGTCACCGGCTGGGTCGGTGGCGCGTGCGCGGAGCCGGTGGTGGCGCGCGAGGCGCTCGCGGCGCTGCGCGACGGGCAGCCGCGCCTCGTAGTGTTGGTCGGCGAGGGCGGCCGCGATCCCGTCCGCACCGAGGGCATCGTGCACCTTCCGATGACGTGCCACAGTGGCGGCACGCTGGAGATCTACGTGGAGCCGTTTCTACCGAAGGCGCAGCTGGTCCTGGTGGGTCACGGGCCCGTGATCGAGACGCTCGCCTCCCTCGCCTCCGCCGCGGGCTACCAGGTCGCGGTGGTGCGCGACGACGCGCTGGCCGCCGCGCTGCCCGACGTCGCGCTGGGGCCGGATACCTCGGTCGTGGTGGCGACGCACGGCGACTTCGACGAGGACGCGCTGACCGGCGTGCTCGCGACCTCGGTCGGCTACGTGAGCCTCGTGGCCAGCCGCAAGCGGGCCGGGACCATCGTGGAAGCGCTCCGGGCCCGCGGCGTGCGCCCCGAGGATGTCGACCGGCTCAAGGCGCCGGCCGGCCTCGACATCGGCGCGGTGACGCCGGAGGAGATCGCGGTCAGCATCCTCGCCGAGATCATCCACGCGCGGCACGGGCGGAAGCCGCTGCTATCCGACTCCGGATCGAGCGGGCTCATGCCCGCCACGCCCCCCGGGGCCAGGGACCCGGTCTGCGGCATGACCGTCGAGATCGCGACCACACGTCACCAGTCTGACTGGGCCGGCCGCTCGGTCTACTTCTGCTGCCGCGGGTGCAAGGAGGCCTTCGACGCCGATCCGCAG